>ERZ856578.71-NODE-71-length-170498-cov-5.539863_pt1 | contig 170498 bp, 137 predicted proteins | sample MGYA00514384_ERZ856578 | MGnify/ENA primary metagenome ERZ856578 (study PRJEB29103, sample SAMN06111958) | human gut metagenome | biome: human gut; feature: ankylosing spondylitis patient; material: healthy_person | host: Homo sapiens | place: China:Hangzhou... | reverse complement strand
AGGGAGATCTTTTCTTTCAAATATTTTAAAGATAATTCCATACGTAAATCATCAAGAATCTTTTGATACGAAGTACCCTCTGTCTTTAACTTTCTCTGAATATTACGTTCACTCATATTAAATCTTTCTGCAACATACTTCAAAGATAAATCATCATTTAAAAGACTATGCATAAGATACCTGCGAACCGTTTGAGACAAGCCATGATTCTGTGCTGTTTCCTGTATTTGTATCTCGTTCATATAATCTTCAAAAATCGCAAGCATCTCTTTATTTCCCGTTACGATTGGTAAATCCAATACCGTCTTATCAAAAACAAGAATCAACCGATCATGATTAAATATCACAGGACATCCCAGATACTCTTCAAGTTTATCCCTCCTCCCCTCTTCCTTATACATAGAGTACACAAGAATAGGGTACAGAAACCGCCCTGTAAAACTATAAGCATATTGGAGAAAAAAGCCACATTGCATTTCAATCCACTGTCTGGAGGCTATCGGATACAATCGTTCGAACTGAGGTTCTATCGATATTTCAAGAAAAAAATTAATATCATCCTCTTTCGTCACAAATGTATATATATCATTTATTGCCGGGTCAAATGGTGCATCATTCTCAAAAATATCACGCACAGTTTTACTTTGATTGAAAATATTAAAGAAACTGCCGGTCAAAACAAACGGTAACAAGAATCCCGTTTCCAAACCGATTCTGGAGTTACCTGTCTTTTTAACAATATATTCCAGATATACCCCCAGTATATCGGCATCAATTTTGGCTGTCGGATTTTGTAATATCGTATAATCATACTTCAATTCCACCAAAACTTCAGATAATTCGGCATGCGTAGTTCTAAAATGCTTTAAAAGCATATTTAATAATCCGGCTGTAATGAACATACATTTGTCGCTTTTGGACAAATATATGGCTTTATTTTCAATACGACAAAAGAATACCTGACTTATCTTTGCATTCCCAATAACAGAACTAATTTAATATGATAAAAACTATTAGGTATTATGACTATTATATATATGGGCATTAGTCGCTTATATTATACATTTGGTCATAAGTAGTAAGGCAGTTCGTCAAATAATCTCTCACAGCAGAGTTACTTGGTTTATCTTTAAACCTAAAATAATAATCATTATTATCAAACTAATTTATTATTCTACCTATGAAAATGTGATTCAGCAGAAATTAAAATTATTAGAAGCAGAATTCATCCGCTTTGTCAACATTATTGCGTAGAATGTTTAGTAACCTGCCCATGGACTAAATCAACTAAAAAATTAAATATGCAAAATCAAATTTTTATATTTCGAACATCAATAAAAAACAAACAGGATATAAAGCGTATCAAAACCCTTTTTACCCAATATCCTACTATTCATAAATGGAATGTAGATTTAGAAGACTGGGAAAAGATACTAAGGATAGAATGTTTGGAGATAACTCCAATTGATGTACTGAATGCATTGCAAACAATAAATATCTATGCAGAAGAATTAGAGTAACTCTCATTAAAACCAAAATTCAGCCATTGTATCAACATAAAATTAAAGAGAAGATGAAAGAAGAATCATTACTGCATTTCGATAATTCGGACTATGACTACATTGATAGTTATAAATATACAATCATAGATAAGAAAAACAGGATCGATATCCCTGAAATAGTGAAAGCATTTGCCAAGCCTGGTCCAAAATGGTTTGAAGGACTATTTTCCCTAAGAAATAAAATAGCATCACTCTTCAAACTAAAAACGCCTGCTATGGTTGTAAAAAAAGAAGATAACGGCAGTAACAAATATGAAGTAGGAACACAGGCCGGAATATTCAAAGTATATGGTAAAACAGCAACAGAAATTATCCTTGGCGAAGATGATAAACATTTAGACCTAAGGATTTCGCTACTTCTGGAACAAAGTAAGTACAATGAAAACGAAAAAAAGATCACAGTAACGACTATCGTCAAGTTGAATAATAAAATAGGAAAATATTACTTTTTCATAATAAAACCATTTCACCGGACTATTGTTCCATTAATATTAAAACGCAACTTTAAACAACTGGAATCGGAAATCAATGCATAAAATAACCTATAAATACACTGTTTACAGATATGATAGATCGGGATATCCGTTTGAAATTAACATTGTTAACGGGAAATTACATCTATATATCTTCTGACTGTAAGAGTACGTACTTTTATACCACAAAACTACGTACTCTTTGTATATAAAACTACCTAATTAACAGACCATTAAATACGTATTCTTGTATATAAAGAGATAGATAGTTATAACTCCCTGAAGCAGAAGTAGTCCGGACTTAGAATTGGATTTTATAACTAGGATTGGGCAACATATTACTAACCTTTATTTTTTCGATTTTATTCTTTTGTTCATTATATCGATATCCATGTTGCCCTGTATATCCGGTAACATTTAGCAATTGTAACCCAAATTCGTGCGAAAGGTGTTTTTTGTTTAGTTTGTAACTCATACCTAAATCGGCAGTAAAAGTAGGTGAAAACTGTTTTACTAAAGGCTTGTGTCTCATTATGGATAATGTCTTTACTATCCATTAATACAACTTCATCAATGGGGGGATAGCGATCTCCTCCCTGATAAGAAATACGGAGATTAGTATTAAAAATATGTTGCCGGTGTTTTCCCTATATTCATTCTTTACCACCTAAAGCATTGAACAGGTACCTCCGGTCGAGTCTCGTATTACGCCAGATCTTATCTCCGCCGCAATATTCCGACTTGAATACCGAGCCGGTAAGCATATAATAATACCCTTGGGTCAGATAGCGTTCCAATATAATCCGGACAAATAGTATATATATAAGCATTAAACGGTTTCTGTAGATTTATAGACTGACGGTTTATCCACAATTTCACAAAAATATCCTGTGCCAGCTTCAAGAGTGTCCTCCTATCGGAACATTAACACATTATAACATTGGCACATTATTAAATCATCTCTCAGCCAGATACACTCCGCCAAGAATAAAAGCACATCCAATCAATGCTATTAAAGTAATCCGTTCGTTTATTACAACGGCAGAAGTAATCAGTGTGACCAATGGCACAACGTAAATATAATTGGCTGCACATACCACCCCCAAACGTTTCACTGCCAATGTCCACATTATATAGCAAAGCATGGAAGCAATGACTCCCAGAAACAATAAATTCGCAATCACCAGCGGTTGAAACAGAATAGTGATATCTGTCTGCAAAGGATAAAAGAAGAAAAAGGGAAGCAATGTCAATATACCATAGAAGAAAACTTTACGCGTAATAAAAAGAGTAGAGTAATTAGAATTCATACGCTTCAGCAACAAACAATAGATGGCCCACATCAAAGCAGCAACCAAAGTCAGGATATCTCCCAACGGACTGATACGAAGAATAAAACTACCATTGAATACTACTAAAGCCACACCACCCAATGCCATCAAAGAACCGATAATTAATTTCGGCTTCAATCTTTCACCTTTATATAAAAATAAAGAGAGAAAAGCCGCCAATATCGGAGCAGTACATATAATAAGCGATACGTTGGATGCAAGTGTCATGCCAAGAGCTGTATTCTCGGCAATGAAATAAAGTGAACCACCCGTAAGTCCGAGGAGTACAAAAACACCTTCGTCCCTCCATGATTTAGCCCACAAAATACGGGGCGAAAAGAACCAGATACAAATGTAAGCCATGATGAAACGGTAGAACAGGATATCAGTGGCAGAAAGACCGTAACCAATCAAAACTTTAGTTGAAACGAAGGTAGTCCCCCAGATAGCAACTGTTACTGCTGCCATAAGATGGAACCAGACGGAGGGTTTAGTTGTTGTATTCATGCTTTATACTTAGAAGAAAAAAATCGCAGCAAAGATAGGTATATCCGAGCATAGTTTTTTATATCTTTGCGCCTCATTTCAAAAAGACCAACTAAAAAAATATCGATGCAAGGAATAAAAAACTTAACTCAAGGTCCTATCAATCGCCAGTTGTTCAACTTAGCAATGCCGATTATGGCAACCTCATTCATACAGATGGCATACAGCCTGACAGATATGGCATGGGTAGGGCGTCTGGGTAGTGAAGCAGTAGCTACAATAGGCTCTGTGGGTATCCTTACATGGATGTCCGGTTCTATTTCTTTATTAAACAAAGTAGGTTCCGAAGTTAGTGTAGGCCAATCCATAGGAGCACAAAATCAAAAAGATGCACGCCATTTTGCATCACATAACATTACAATTGCACTGATCATTTCTCTATGTTGGGGTGGACTGCTTTTTCTTTTTGCCAGCCCCATAATCAGAATATACGAACTGGCACCACATATCACGGATAATGCTATCTCCTACCTCCGGATTGTATCTACCGGATTACCTTTTGTCTTTCTTTCGGCTGCCTTCACAGGTATATATAATGCAGCGGGCCGAAGTAAAGTACCCTTTTATATCAGTGGTACGGGGTTAATAATGAATATCATACTTGATCCTCTCTTTATATTCGGTTTGGGACTCGGAACAAACGGAGCTGCTTATGCCACCTGGCTGTCACAAGCTACCGTGTTTGGTATTTTTATATATCAGCTACGTTACCGTGATGCACTGTTAGGCAGTTTTCCCTTCTTCACCCGATTAAAAAAGAAATATACACACCGTATTTTAAAGTTAGGATTACCAGTAGCAACGCTCAACACCCTGTTTGCCTTCGTCAATATGTTCCTTTGCCGTACAGCTTCAACGCATGGCGGCCATATCGGATTGATGACTTTTACTACCGGTGGACAAATTGAAGCCATAACCTGGAATACTTCACAGGGGTTCTCAACCGCACTAAGTGCTTTCATTGCACAAAACTACGCTGCGGGACGAACAGAGCGAGTTATACGTGCCTGGCATATGACCTTGTGGATGACAGGAATATTCGGAACGTTCTGCACATTGCTATTTGTATTCTTTGGCAATGAAATATTTGCTATTTTTGTACCGGAACAGGCTGCATATGAAGCTGGAGGGGTATTCTTAAGGATAGACGGATATTCACAACTATTCATGATGCTGGAAATTACCATGCAAGGAGTATTCTATGGCATCGGGCGTACAGTTCCGCCGGCTATTATCAGCATCACATGTAACTATATGCGCATTCCACTTGCCATTTTTTTCGTTCGTTTAGGAATGGGAGTCGAAGGTATCTGGTGGGCAGTATGTGTTACTACAGTAGCTAAAGGACTGATACTCTTGACATGGTTTGCAATTATACGTAAAAAAGTACTTTCAGTCAACAAAACATAAGAGATGATTGTTTTTGAAATAAAGGAACGACAACGCAACTAAATATTTTTTTTATCTTTGCCCCGTTCTAAGATTTAACATTAATATTAATTTAATAAAAGTATGAAAAAGATTAAGTTTATGGCCTTCTTTTTGAGTGCGGCCTTAGTATTTGGAAGCTGTGGAACAATGAACAATACTGCCAAAGGCGGAATAGTTGGTGGTGGCTCAGGTGCTGCTTTGGGCGCAATCATCGGTGGAATTGCCGGTAAAGGTAAAGGTGCCGCTATTGGTGCTGCTATCGGAACAGCTGTTGGTGGTACCGCAGGTGTATTGATTGGTCGCAAAATGGATAAAAAAGCAGAAGAAGCAGCACGAATTGAAGGTGCACAAGTAGAACAAATCACTGATAACAATGGATTGGCTGCTGTGAAAGTGACATTTGATTCCGGTATTCTTTTTGGTTTCAACTCTTCTACATTGAGTAATACTGCCAAACAATCATTGCGTGAATTTGCAGGTGTACTGAAAAGTGACCCCACTATAGATATCGCTATTATCGGCCATACTGACAAAGTAGGTACACAGGAAGCCAACCAAAAGGTTTCTAACAATCGTGCTTATGCTGTAGAAAATTATCTTCAGTCATGTGGTGTTCAGCCTTCTCAATTTAAGACAGTAGAAGGAGTAGGTTATTCACAATATGACGAAGCACTGACTGCAGCTCAAAACCGTCGTGTGGAAGTTTATATGTATGCCAGTGAGCAGATGATTAAAAATGCAGAAGCCGGTAAGTAAAATACTTCGTTTTATACGCAATCTGCTGCTTTTTTTCTTCGTATCGACTTTGCTTGCAGTTATCATCTATCGGTTTGTTCCGGTATATGTTACTCCGTTAATGGTCATCCGAAGCGTGCAGCAGATAGTATCAGGAGATAAGCCCACGTGCAAACACACGTGGGTTTCTTTTGATAAAATCTCCCTTCACCTGCCTATGGCAGTTATCGCTTCCGAAGACAACCGTTTTGCAGAGCACAACGGGTTCGATTTCAAAGAGATAGAAAAAGCGATCAAAGAAAATGAAAAAAGAAAAAGAAAAAGAGGTGCGAGTACCATCAGCCAACAGACTGCAAAAAATGTATTTCTTTGGCCCCAATCATCGTGGGTACGAAAGGGATTAGAGGTCTATTTCACGTTTCTCATCGAAACATTTTGGTCAAAAGAGCGGATCATGACGGTATACCTCAACTCTATCGAAATGGGTAAAGGCATTTATGGGGCACAAGCCACTGCGAAATATAAATTCAATACTACGGCAGCCAAACTGACTAAAGGACAATGCGCCCTCATTGCTGCCACGCTTCCCAACCCGATACGTTTTGACTCGGCTCATCCGTCATCTTACATCCTGAAACGACAAAAACAGATATTGAGACTGATGAACCTGGTACCTAAATTTCCACCTGTAGAAAAAGAGAAAAAAGTCTCAAAACCACAAAAGAAAAAGAAGCGATAACCTTCTAATCAGTATTCATCTACAAAATTATAACTCTTATGAAGAAATACATCTCATTTCTTTTCTCTCTGCTCTGCCTGTCAGTCGGTATGAGAGCCCAACGTACAGAAGTTTACGCTCCGCATATACAAACGGTGCAGGTAATAGCCAACGATGATTATAACGCTCCGTCAATTATAACATTAGAAGCCGGAGAATATGTGGAAATATCTTTCGATGAACTTTCACATGACTATCATCGCTATCAGTATGTTCTCTCCCACGCCAATGTAGATTGGACTCCTTCCAACCTTTCGGATATAGATTATCTGGACGGATTCAATAATAACCCGATTGAAGACTACGAAACATCTGTCAACACCACGATGCCCTACACACACTATCGTCTCAAATTGCCCAACGATGAAGTGCGCATGACATTGTCAGGCAATTATATCGTGACTGTTTATGACGATTCTGATAGTAGCAAGCCTATCTTCAAAACCTGCTTCCGGATACTGGATAAACAAGTCAATGTATCGGCTGTAGTAAGCAGTGATACAGAAATAGACCGCAACAAAGGACACCAGCAAGTTAGCTTCAATGTTAATTACAAAGGATACACAATCCGAAATCCGCAACAGGAAATAAAAGTACAAGTGATGCAGGATGGACGTACGGACAACATGGTAACAGGGGTAGTGCCAACTTATGTAGGTCCCGATGAACTGCGTTATACACACAATCGTGCCCTGATATTTCCGGCCGGAAATGAATACCGTAGATTTGAAACTGTCAGCACACGTTATGCGAATATGGGAGTAATGAGCCTGCAGTTTCACGATCCCTACTATCACGCAACCCTCTTTCCAAGCGAACCGCGTACAAAAAACTACAGCTACGATGAAGATCAAAACGGACGGTATCTGATTCGCTACGATGATGCAACAGACAATAATATTGAAGCCGATTACTTTTTTGTGCATTTCAGCCTTCCCTGGGAAGATCCTTTTATAGATGGTAAACTCTATCTGGAAGGAGAATTCACTTATGATAACTTCAATTTGCAGAGTGAGATGAAATACAACAAAGAAACTTATGCGTATGAGTCTGTGCAATTATTGAAACAGGGAGCTTACAATTATCAGTATTTGTATGTACCCAATGGAAGTACCAAAGGCGAAACCGGACCGGTAGAAGGAAACTATTATGAAACAGAAAATGAATACCTGATTTTGATATACAATCGTGCATTTGGCGAACGATATGATAAACTGATAGGTATGCAACTCGTAAAATTCAGACCATAGTCAGAATAAAATAAAGAAGGGAAGTACTAAAAAGCAAGTACTTCCCTTCTTTATTTTTATTCTATTGACGATCAGGCGAAGATATCACTCCGTTCAATATAGGCTATTACATCTCCTTTATTAACAGTGGCTCCTTGCTGGGCACATACTTCAACAACACGGCCCGTAAATCCGGTCAGCAATTTCTCATATTCACCCCATGGTGTAGAAAGGTAGCAAAACGCTTCGTCATGCTGATATTTACGACCGATAAACGGCGCAGTAGAAGGACCTTCTACTGATACTTCCCAAAGCACTTGTCCCTTATCCGGGGCAATAATGGGATCGGCTTTTGCACGTTTCAACTTTTTTATCTCTTCTTCAGAGTATCCATTCTTCGCCATAGCAGCATCTTTTGCGTGTTCCAAATCGGTCTCAAAGCGTTTTTTGGCAACTCCCGATTTGTAGTCACGATATTGACGGTCGTGCATAGCCAATTCAAAGAGCTCTTCATCATCCTCTCCATATTCCCAACCGTTCTCGTCCATCTCTTTTCTGTAACCTTCCAAAGCATCCGGATAATTCGATTGTGGGTCAGTATCTACAAACTCATATCCTTGAGATTTTGCCAGTTCAATGATTTCAGGAGCAAGCTGCCCCGGTAAGCGTCCACTTTTTCCCAGAATCATATCCCAAGTATGATTGTCAATCATCGTCCAACGTTCTTCACCCTTTACAAGCTGCATCACATTCATTAATGCCACATTCTTCACATATTGACTAAATGGCGTTACCAATGGGGGATAACCGAGTTTTGGCCATACATACTCTACTTCATCAAAAAGCATTACCAGCAAATCATCGATACTCAGTTCCGGTTCGTTTTTACCTCTCAATATCATATTAATCCCTGCATGAACACCCTTCAAATCAGCCATCATAGATCCCATCATACCACCAGGAAGCCCACATTTTAAAAGAAGAGATGACATCTGCTTGTTAGTAGAATCCATAAAATATCCTAAAAAGTCGTCAATAAATTCCTGAGTCATGGCACGTGCCTTCATATAAGCTTTCATATTGATCTCAGGCACATCATAGCCTTTATCTTTGAGCATCGCCTGTACCGAAATTACATCCGGATGTACTTTACCCCACGACATAGGTTCCATAGCCACATCAATAATATCAGCCCCATTCTCACAAACTTCGAGAATAGATGCCATTGAAAGACCTGGTCCGCTATGCCCATGATACTGGATAATTATTTCAGGATGTTTCTCCTTTATAGCTTTTGTCAGTCTGCCCAACATTCCGGGACGACCGATACCTGCCATATCTTTCAAACAGATTTCGGGTGCACCGGCTTCTATCAACTTATCGGCAATATCGGCGTAATATTCAACAGTATGTACCGGTGAATGGGTAATACAAAGAGTAGCCTGAGGAATCATCCCCCCTTCAAGAGCATACTTAATAGAAGGAATAATGTTACGCACCTCATTCAACCCACAAAATATCCGCGTAATATCCACTCCTTGAGCATGTTTTACTTTATACATCAACCGCCGTACATCAGCCGGTACGGGATACATACGCAGACCATTCAACCCGCGATCAAGCATATGAGTCTGAATACCTGCTTCGTTAAAAGGTTTGGTAAATGCACGTACGGCTTTATTCGGATTCTCTCCATACAGCAGATTTACTTGTTCAAAAGCTCCTCCGTTAGTTTCGACACGGGCAAAACAGCCCATTTCTATAATCAATGGAGCAATTCGCACTAATTGGTCTACGCGGGGTTGATATTTACCGGACGATTGCCACATGTCCCGATAGACGAGACTGAATTTAATTTCCTTTTTCATTGCCGTAATCTAATAAGGTGATTTTACATAATTTGGTTAACATGTCATCTATTACAAATATACAGAGTTATCTGACATAAAGACAAAATAAATCTAAAAAAGTTTAGTAAAAAGGATATGTTTTATATCATATTGTCACAAAACAAAAGAAATAAGAAGATTTTTACCTTCTTATTCCTTACAATTAAACAATAACAAGCCGTCTAAAACCACAGATTAAAATAAACACGGCTAATTCTCTTTCAATTTAAAATCTATCTAATTTATACCTATTGATTAAACAAAATCCTTCAATTCCTGTTGCAGTCTCTGACGTGTGAAAAAGATACGGCTTTTTACGGTACCTAATGGTAAATCAAGTTTCTCAGCAATCTCACGATATTTAAATCCTGAAACATGCATAGAAAAAGGTACTTTATATTCCTTGGGCAATGCATTAACAATGCGGCGCATCTCTTTGAGATCATAAGCTCCCTCGGTACTTTCAAATCCGGAATCTTGCGGCAAATTCAAATGATAAAGATTGTCTGTCTGGTCTACAAAAGTCTGATCGCGTACAATCTTACGATAATTATTAATAAAGATGTTACGCATGATGGTATACATCCATCCTTTGAAGTTTGTATCCGGGATATATTTGTCCTCGTTATCCAAGGCCTTAAGTGATGTTTCCTGCAACAAATCATTTGCTTCCTCACGGTTAGCTGTTAACTTATAAGCAAAACGAAGCAACTCTTCCTGAACTCCTATTAAATCTTTCTTAAAACTTAAACTTTTCATACTTAATGGTTTTTACGGTTAATATTTCGTTTCATTATCGATGTTGCAAGTTTAAAGGTATTTTTAGACTTTAGTAGGGGGGAATTCGTCTTTCTTTGGGGTGAAAACTATCAAAAAACAGTTTTTAGGTGCTTTTTGATAGTTATTGGGTGCTATTGATGATTTTTATTCTCTGTTCTATTGCAAGAATGATCACTTTCACCTATCTTTGAAAGTATTAATAACCCTAACAAATACACAAAATTATGACTCTATTAATCATTTTAGGAATTATCGTCATACTTGGAATCATGGTAGTTTCGATGTACAATTCACTGGTAAAATTAAGAAATAACCGTGAAAATGCATTTGCAGATATAGATGTACAGTTAAAACAGCGTCATGATCTGATACCACAATTGGTAGATACCGTAAAAGGCTACGCCACCCACGAAAAAGAGACATTAGACTGGGTGATACAGGCTCGTAACGGAGCAGTCAATGCATGTACGATCGACGATAAAATCAATGCGGAAAATCAATTGACATCTGCTCTTTCGGGATTGAAGATTACGTTGGAAGCTTATCCTGATTTAAAAGCCAATCAGAACTTTCTTCAGTTACAGGAAGAAATATCAGATATTGAAAACAAATTAGCATCAGTCCGCCGCTATTTCAACTCAGCTACAAAGGAACTGAACAATGCTGTACAGACATTCCCTTCCAACCTGATTGCCGGTATGTTTGGCTTCCACAAAGAAATTATGTTCGACCTGGGAACAGAACAGCGTGCCAATCTGGAACAAGCCCCTAAAATTAATTTCTAAACTCCTCACGGATAATTGATAAATCATGCAATACGTCGGAATTCAAACACAACAGAACCGGAATAATATTCGTTCCGTATTTCTGCTGTTTCTGTTTCCTTGTTTAGTAGGGGTACTCTCCTATCTGTTCTGTTATTTGCTGGTAATGCTTACGCAAGAGCAATATGTGGACTATAGTCGTATGGATATGGTGAATGACATATTCCTCCAATCTATACCTTATATAATAGGAGGTGTTACGATCTGGTTCCTTATTGCCTATTTTGCCAACACAAGCATTATCAAAGCTGCTACCGGAGCAAAGACACTGGAACGCAAAGAGAACAAGCGCATCTATAACCTGGTAGAGAACCTCTGTATGTCACAAGGTATGAAAATGCCGAAGATCAACATCATCAATGACTCTTCTCTGAACGCTTATGCCAGTGGAATTAATGAGCGTACTTACACTGTTACACTTTCCCGTGGGATTATTGAGAAATTAGACGATCAGGAGCTGGAAGGAGTCATAGCACATGAATTAAGTCATATTCGTAACCGGGATGTACGTTTGCTGATTGTTTCCATCGTATTCGTTGGTATCTTTTCTATGTTGGCGCAGATTGCCATACGTTCTATTTATTATAGTTCGCGTGCACGTAGTAGTAATAGCAAAGGAAACGGTGTTATTGTGTTGATTCTGATTGCTCTCATTGTAGCTGCCATTGGCTATTTCTTTGCAAGTCTCATGCGTTTTGCCATCTCACGCAAACGTGAATACATGGCAGATGCAGGTGCTGCCGAAATGACAAAGAATCCGCTTGCTCTTGCCAGTGCACTGCGTAAGATTTCAGCCGATCCTGATATTGAAGCCGTAAAACGGGAAGATGTAGCCCAACTTTTCATAGAACATCCGGGCAAACAGGCAAAAAGCAGTTTCAGCGGACTCAGTGGGCTGTTTGCAACCCATCCTCCTATTAAAAAGAGAATCGAGGTATTGGAACAATTCTAAAAACGTCCATAACCTCATCTTTAAAGCATATAAAAACTTTTGCCATATAAATACGAATTTATTAAAACGCAAATGAACGCAGATTTTCACTAATTAGATTGCTGCGTTATGATTAAAAACAATATTCCATACAGAAAATCTGCGTTCATCCGCGTTTATCTGCGTTTCAATAATAATCCACTAAATAATCAATTGTGATATATTTACTGTATTTGTAATTACAATGTTATTTTTCCGAGGTTTTCGTAGTTCTTTTGTGATTTTTTCATAGCTTTGCCTACATATACATAAAAACACTTTATTTAATTATTTTATGAAATTAATCAAATCTCTCATCCTTTTGGCTGCGATAGCAGTTTCTGTCCCATCATTCGGACAAGGACTGAAAGCATTTAAGCTGAAAAACGGTCTTTCCGTATATATATGGGAAGACAACACGAAATCTGACGTATTCGGATTGGTAGGAGTACGTACAGGGGCAGTTAATGATCCTGCCGAGTATACGGGTTTGGCTCATTATCTGGAACATGTAATGTTTAAAGGAACCGACAAGATTGGTACACTCGACTGGACTACCGAAGAACCTATTTACCAACAAATCATCGCCAAGTATGATGAAATGGCCGACGAAGCTGATCCGGTAAAAAAAGAGGCTATCGGTAAAGAAATTAATGAATTGACTATTCAGGCAGGAAAGGTAAGCGTATCCAACGAGTTTTCTAATTTGATGGAAAGTATGGGAGGTAAAAACCTAAACGCTGCCACAGGTATGGATTTAACCTATTACCACAATTCTTTTCCTGCTTTCCAGATCAACAAATGGCTGGAAATCTCTTCTCAGCGTTTTCTGAATCCTGTATTCCGCACCTTCCAATCTGAGCTGGAAACGGTATATGAAGAATACAACCGCGGACAGGATAATCCCTGGCGTGTGCAATACGATTTTATTCAGAGTAAAGCGTACGAAGGACACCCCTACTCACGTTCGGTACTTGGTTTGCCCGAACATCTGAAAAACCCTCGGTTAAGCCAGTTAATAAAGTTCTACAATGACTGGTACACAGCAGAAAACATGGTATTAGTTTTGGTAGGTAACGTAAATGCCAACCAGATCAGTGGAAGAATAGCATCTACTTTCGGCCGTCTTCCTCAAAAAGCAACTCCCGAACGTAAAACCTATCCTGATCTGAATATTAAAGGCCGTACACAATATACGGCTAAAATTGGTCAATATCCATCAGTATGCATGATTTACAAAGGTGTACCAGCCGGGCATCCGGATGAAAAACCCCTGGAAATAGCACTTGCATTATTACACAACAGTAGTGCTACCGGCGCACTCGATAAACTATCAATTGATGGTGAAATAACAAATGGTTCCGCATCTCTGGAAGCCAATCGTCAGCAAGGTCGTTGCAAAATAGCAGTAACTCCATTGTATGATGAAAACCAAAGACGTTTTGAATCAAACAAGAGTGCCGAAAAGAAAGCATTGAAAGCGATTCAGCAGATTGCTAATGGTGAAGTGGAAGATTGGATCATTAATGCCATCAAAACCAATATGTGCCGCGAATTCGATCAGGTCATGGAAGCAAGTGAAAACAAAGCACTCATTCTTTTACAAGCTTTTATCAATGAAGAAGATCTGGGACAGGTGCTCAACTACAAAGATGAAATCATGGCTATCAACATTGATGACATTAAGCGTGTAGCTAAACAATATCTGAGCAATGATTACTTAGCTCTTTATATAGAAAAAGGAAAATTGAGCAAAGATGCCAAAATAAAGAAACCAGGATACAAACCGATCGAACCTCCTGTAGGTAAACAGTCGCTCTATGCACAACAATTCAAGAGCTTACCTATTGGTCAGGTAGAAGAGAAGTTTATGAATTTTGGCGAAGTACAAACAAAACGGATCAACGACCGTTCTAAGCTGTTCTATACTGCCAACTCAGAGAATGAGGTATTCAGCCTGACACTGAAATATGGCGCGGGAGAACGTACATTCCCTAAAATTGGTATTGCTGCCAGCTTAATGAATAATGCAGGTATCATGGGGATTTACGAACCGCAAGAACTGAAAAAGGAACTTAGCAAATTGAACGTCAGCTGTAATGTATTTGCCGGTGATGACTATCTGTACATCTCAATGCGCGGATACGAAAACAATCTTCCGGAAGCCTGCCAGCTACTTGCCCGCCAGATCTTAATGCCAAAATTGGATGAGAAACAGTTAAGCCGTATCAAAGGTAGTACATTAGGATCACGTCAACAGCGTAAAGACAATGTACAGACCTTGGGAGTTGCTTTGAATCAGTACATCCGTTACGGAGATAAATCTCCTTTCATAGATGAACTGACCGACAAACAAATCCTGGAGTTACAGATATCAGAACTGACAGGTGATATCAATCGCGCTTCCAATTATGAAGCAGAAATCTACTATACAGGTACGTTGCCTTTCGACAATGTATATGAAATTCTGAGCAAAAACCTTCCGTTGGTGGCTAATGAGAAACCGACCGATTCACCACAGGTGAAACCGATAGCTCCCGTTACAGAAAACACAGTTTATTTCCTGCCGAACTCAGATGCAGAACAAGCTCAGATTTACTTCTTCATGCCGACAGCAAACTATGACAAAAAGGATGACGTATTGCGCGATGCATTCTACCAATACTTTTCCGGAGACTTCAACGGATTAGTGTTAAATGAGCTTCGTGAAAAACGTTCTATGGTCTATTCTGCATATGGGATAGTTACAACACCTATCCTTCCAGGGTATCCGACTACTTTCATCGGACAAATCGGCACACAAAACGACAAAGCCAATGAAGCATTAGCCCTCTACATGGATTTGTTGCGCAATATGCCGGAAAATCCGGATCGTATGGACAATATCAAGAGCTATCTACGCCAGGAAGCACTCACTACACATCCGGACTTCCGCGATAAAGCTCAATACTTTGAACAGTATAAGAGAGTGGGATATACACAAGACCCCGCTATTGAAAACATACCGAAAATTGATGCTTTGACTTTTGATGATATAATGAAGTATTATAAAGAAAACATCAAAGACAAACCAATTGCTATCGGTATCATGGGTAACCCCAAAGATATCAATGTAGAAGAACTGAAAAAATTCGGAAAAGTGGTAAGATTAACAGAGAAGAAACTGTTTAATACCAAAGATACATTGTTCTAAGAACTGAAAAGTAACTGATAATATGCAATCCCTGTTTGTAATACATTTATTACAGGCAGGGATTGCCATTTCCGGACATTAAAGCATTATAACGACCTCCTTCTTTTTCTGTTTAATTTCATTAAATAAAGTACAGTTAATCTGTATTTTAGTATATTTGAATGTTAGTAATAAAAAAGAGTAGCGATATGAAAACGAATAAACGTACTATTACCTTAATGCTCCTGTTGATTATCGGTTTATCCGGAGTTTCTGCTCAAAGTAAGAAAGAGCAAAAAGAACAAAGAGAACAAGCTGTGAAAGAACAGATTGTATCGGAGAAGTATAAAATTAGTGTGAGTACCGCCTATCCTCGCCGTGGTAAGACCGTCTACTTATCTTCACCTTATTCACTGGAGATAAGAAATGATTCTGTTATTTCGTATCTGCCTTTCTATGGACGCGCATACTCCATCCCTTATGGTGGAGGCGACGGATTGATATTTAAAGCACCTCTTGATGAATATGAAATGAAAATGAATAAAAAGGGAGCTGCAAAGATCGAATTTATAGCCCGGAGCCCGGAAGACAGGTTTAAGTTCAGCTTAACCATCTATCCCAATGGTTCAACCAGCATCAACGTCAACATGCAAAACCGTGAATCGATAAGTTTCTCGGGAGAAATGGAAGAGAAAGAGTTATAGGGAGAGTTATAGAGTGGTAAGGTTATAACCCTACCACCCTATAACCTTATAACTTTACATCTTCTTCCTCCTCCTCCCCTTTCAGAATCGGCAGGCAAATTTGATACTTTACTGCCAGAATGCGCGTTACAAAGACGCTGCATCCACTTATTATTTGCGTAACGACAGAGTCCAGTCCTAAAAGGTGACACATCCAATATACAACACCACCTACCACACATGCCATGGCATAAATCTCTTTACGAAATATCAAAGGAATCTCATTAATAAACACGTCACGAATCACACCGCCTGCCGCACCGGTAATGCTCCCCATCATGATAGCAACCCAGAATGGGTATCCCAAAGCTATACTCTTTCCCACACCTACTACAGTAAACAGAGCCAGACCGACGCTATCAAATACAAAGAATGTATTATGCAAATGAATCAAATGTTTACCAAAGAAAATCACCCATAACAGAGCCATTGCCGTACAGATCAGATAGACGGGATTTGTCATCCACCCGGGAGTAACCCCAAGCAATACATCACGAATAGTACCACCGCCAATGGCAGTAGCCAGACCCACCACATAAGCTCCGAACCAATCAAAACGTTTGGCAGAAGCCAGACGAATACCACTGATTGCAAAAGCAAACGTACCTATAAAATCCAGAATTTGAACGAATGTTGGCATATCCTACTTTTTTTGTCTGCAAAGGAACAAATAATTCCGCAAGAAAGCGTACTTTTGTTTTCAGAAAAATAGATAGAAGAGCGATATGAAAATAACTATTGTTGCCGGGGCCCGCCCTAACTTTATGAAAATAGCGCCTATCACACGTGCCATTGATGCTGCACGGGCGCAAGGTAGAAGTATCTCTTACCGGTTGGTATACACCGGAAGGTGCGATGATACCAGTTTGGACGCCTCTTTATTTGCCGATCTCCATATGAGGCAACCGGATGTTTTTCTGGGAGTAAGTGACAGCAATGCCACTCAATTAGCTTCGGGCATTATGGTTGCTTTCGACAAGGAACTGACAGAGAATCCCGCACATATCGTTCTTGTGGTCGACGATCTTACAGCTACAATGAGCTGTGCCATCGTTGCCAAGAAACAGGGAACTAAAGTTGCGCACCTTGTAGCTGGTACCCGTTCATTTGATATGAACATGCCGAAGGAAGTAAACCGGATGATCACTGACGGACTGTCCGATTATCTGTTTACGGCAGGTATGGTAGCAAACCGCAATCTAAACCAGACCGGAACGGAGGAAGCCAATGTATATTATGTAGGAAATATTCTTATTGATAACATCCGTTACAACCGTAATCACTTTATTCGCCCGCTTTGGCTTTCCGTACTCGGTGTAGAAGAAGGTGATTATCTTCTGCTCACCCTCAACAGACGGGTATTGCTGAACAAAAAGGAAAATTTACGCCGACTGATGGAAACAATTGTAGAGAAAGCTGCCGGCATGCCAATTGTTGCTCCGGTACATACCTATGTGCGTGATGCAATCAAAGAACTGAGTATCTCTGCTCCCAACCTTCATATCATGCCCCCGCAAAGCTATCTTTCTTTCGGGTATCTGATGAATAAGGCAAAAGGTATTATCACAGACTCAGGCAATCTGGCTGAAGAATCTACATTCCTGGGCGTTCCCTGCATCACACTGAACAACTATTCGGAACATCCGGAAACATGGCGTATCGGAACCAATGAGCTGGTAGGTGAAGATCCCGCCGCATTAGGCAAAGCAATGGATACACTGATGAAGGGGGAATGGAAACATGGCGGACTGCCCGAACGCTGGGACGGACGGACAGCCGACAGAATTGTGCAAATATTATTGTCCTGATTGCTTTTCGGAAAGAAAGGTACAGAGATAACCTAACTTATAAAAAGCAAAAAGCTTCAATGAAGGATGCTGGCTGGTAAGATTGCTTACCAGCCTTTTTTCATTATGCTTGAATAAAAAAGCGACAACAGATACCATTTTCAAACGTTTTACAGTAGTATACCATCGTAACAGCTTTACATGCGAATGCATCTGGTCTATGTGTCCGTCGAGATTACGGACCGCCCTGCGTATTTTCATAAGAAACTGTTCACTGTTCTCTTCCACCAAATGATATACCACATTGTCTATATGCAGTATTTCTACTCCCGCCTGCTCCAATTGTATTCCGAACAATGTATCTTCATATCCCAAATGGAATGATTCATCAAAGCATACCTTTAGAAAAGCATCTCTGCATATCATGAAATTCATGCTGATAAAGCGGTTATAAGGCTCCCGGTTTCTTTGTTCTGCCCTCTGTTCTTCAACAGCCATTCCATATTTATAACGTAACACGGCATTGGCAGGAATACTTTTGCGTGGATAAACGAATCCACCACAAACCACCAGACCGGGACGAGCCACTTTAAGATACTCGGCAATGAAAGAGTCGGATACCGGCATGACATCCGAGTCTAAAAACAACAGATGAGGATATTGGGCTTCCGAAGCCAGATAGTTACGGATACGGGCAGGCCCCTGATTTTCTTCCTTTTGCAGATAGCGGCAACCTTGCCATTCTGTTATTTTCCGGTTTTGTTGACGAATGTCTTCACGAGAGGCATCATCAGCCAGCAAAATCTCAAACGGGATTTGCAAAGCAACTGCCTGACTATGTACTTTCTCTATTAATGGCAGACAGACAGCATTGTACGTAGGTATCAATATAGAAATCATTATCAATCACAATTATAGGAGACAAAAGTAATACAAAAAAGGTTATTAAGAACTACGTTTTCAAGAGTAATTTGTTAACTTTGTCCCCTCATGTTGAAGTATATGAAGCTACTATATAAAAAACTTATCCTATTATTTCTGCTCGTATTTGCTGCGTCACAGTCTTTTGCGCAGCTAAAGGGGGTTATTACAGACTCAATTACACACGAGCCACTGATGTATATTTCTGTTTACTACGAAGGAAAAGGCGTTGGTGGAGTGTCCAATGCCAATGGTGAATATCAGATAGAAACCCGTAAAAACTGGAACGAAGTAACCTTCTCATCTATTGGTTACCGTACTAAAGTCATCAAACTGACTCCCGGGCAGAAAGTATTGAATGTACAAATGGTACCGGACGATGTTATGTTGACTGAGGTCGTTGTGAAACCAAAGAAAGAGAAGTACTCAAAGAAAAATAATCCGGCTGTAGACTTCATGCGAAAAGTAATAGAGCATAAGAAAGCGCAAAAGCTGGAGGTAAACGATTACTATCAATATGATCAGTACGAGAAGATGAAGATGTCTCTCAACGATATCACTCCCGAAAAGCTGGAGAAAGGTATCTACAAAAAATATTCCTTCCTTAAAGATCAAATTGAAGTATCGGAGACTACTAACAGTCTGATTCTCCCTATATCTATTCAGGAGACATCCTCACAAACTGTATTCCGTAAAAGTCCGGAAAGTAAAAAGACAATTATCAAAGGAATGAACTCTAATGGTATCAATGAATTCTTTTCGACAGGAGATATGCTTGGAACTGTTTTGCAGGATGTATTCACCAATGTCAACATCTATGACGATGAAATCCGTCTGCTGCAAAGACGTTTCACCAGTCCCATAGCCAAAGAGGGGCTGAATTTCTATAAATACTATCTGATGGATACGCTGACGGTGGATCGGGATACTTGTGTACACCTCACGTTTGTGCCGCAAAATTCGCAGGATTTTGGCTTTACGGGTCATCTGTATGTGTTGAAAGATTCAACATATGCTGTAAAAAAGTGTGTTATGAACCTGCCCAAGAAAACAGGGGTCAACTTTGTCAATCAGCTGGATATTGTACAGCAGTATGAACAATTGCCCAACGGAAACTGGGTCTTAATGGATGACGATATGCTGGTAGACCTCTCTCTGGTAAAGTCAATGGGTGGGCTACAGGTACAGCGAACAACGAAATACAGCAATTATAAGTTCGATCCTATTGAACAAAGGCTTTTCCGCCTGAAAGGTTCGGTAATCAAAGAGGCCGATATGCTGTCAAAGAGCGATGAATACTGGGCGGAAGTTCGCCAGGTGCCACTCACCAAAACAGAGAGTAGCATGGATGTGTTCATGAACCGGATAGAACAGATTCCGGGATTCAAGTACATCATCTTCGGAGCCAAAGCATTGATTGAAAACTTTGTGGAAACTACCGGACCTAAAAAACCGAGTAAATTTGACTTCGGACCTATCAATACTACGATATCCAACAACTATGTGGACGGTCTGCGACTACGATTGAGTGGTATGACTACCGCCAATCTCAACCCACACTGGTTCCTGAGCGGTTATGGGGCTTATGGTTTCAAAGACCATCGCTGGAAGTATAGCGGGACACTGACTTATTCGTTCAATAAACGCGATTATGTGGTTTGGGAATTCCCAAAACATTTCATCTCTGCCACTTACAGCTACGACGTGATGTCTCCAATGGATAAATTCCTATTTACGGATAAAGATAACGTGTTTGTGTCGTTTAAGACTACAACTGTAGATCAAATGTCGTATATGCGTGATGTTGCTATTAACTATGAACTGGAAACCCCAACAGGTTTTGGTGTAAAAAGCATGCTCCGTCATCGTAATGATGAACCGACAGGTAATTTGAAATATTGGGCGAACAACAGTAGCGCAGACAAGATGCCATTGCCCAATGAAAAACCAATTCACGACATCACCACTGCCGAAGCAAGCGTAACCTTACGATATGCGCCGGGAGAAGCTTTTGTAAATTCCAAGCAACGCCGTATCCCGGTGTCACTGGACGCTCCCATCTTTACTCTGACCCATACGGCCGGTTTCAAAGGAGTATTGGGTGGCGAATATAACTTTAACCGTACCGAAGCAAGTATCTGGAAACGCGTATGGCTCCCTTCGTCCTGGGGTAAAGTAGATATCAGTCTCAAAGGGGGAGCCGAATGGAATACTGTTCCCTTCCCATTGCTGATATTGCCGGAAGCCAATCTTTCGTACATTACGCAGCGCGAAACATTCTGCCTTATCAACAACATGGAGTTCCTGAATGACCGCTTCGCCTCCCTTTCATTGTCGTATGACATGAACGGAAAACTATTCAACCGTATCCCTTTATTGAAGAAGCTAAAGTGGAGAGAAATGATCCGCTTCCGCACCTTGTGGGGTACACTCACAGATAAGAACAATCCCTTCAAAAGTAATAACCCCGACCTCTTCCTCTTCCCGATGCGCGACGGCCAGTACACAAGTCATGTAATGGATCCGAAGATACCTTATATGGAAGCAAGTGTAGGTGTCTACAACATTTTTAAGCTGTTACATGTTGAATATGTACACCGCCTGACATATCGTGATAATCCGGGTATCAACAAATGGGGAATACGGTTCATGGTATTAATGGTATTTTAAATAGTGATTAACGGAGTAGTGATAAATGATTAGCTCCATGCGGATATAGCGTAGCCCACTTATCACTAATCATTTATCACTTATCACTAAATCACTTATCACTAACAATATGCAACCATTAGCAGAACGACTTCGGCCAAAGACACTGGATGACTATATAGGTCAGAAACATTTAGTAGGACCTGGTGCTATCCTGCGCAAGATGATTGATGCAGGAAGAATCTCCTCTTTTATCCTCTGGGGACCTCCCGGGGTGGGGAAAACAACGTTAGCGCAGATCATCGCCAACAAACTGGAAACTCCGTTTTATACATTGAGTGCAGTTACTTCGGGTGTAAAGGATGTACGCGAAGTGATAGACCGTGCCAAGAGTAACCGTTTCTTTTCGCAGGGAAGCCCGATACTTTTCATTGACGAAATACACCGTTTCAGCAAGTCGCAGCAAGATTCACTGTTAGGGGCTGTAGAACACGGAACGGTAACACTCATCGGTGCTACCACGGAGAATCCCTCTTTTGAAGTGATTCGCCCCCTCCTCTCCCGCTGCCAGCTTTATGTACTGAAGTCTCTCGAAAAAGAAGACTTACTGGAGTTGTTGCAACGTGCCATCGCCACAGATACGATACTGAAAGAGCGCCGTATCGAACTAAAAGAGACCAACGCCATGCTCCGCTTCTCGGGAGGCGACGCCCGTAAGTTACTGAACATACTGGAACTGGTAGTAGAATCCGAAACAGAAGAAACTGTCATCATCACTGACGAGATAGTAACCGAACGTCTGCAACAGAACCCGCTTGCTTATGACAAAGACGGAGAGATGCATTATGATATTATCTCTGCCTTTATCAAGTCTATCCGCGGTAGTGACCCCGATGGTGCTATCTACTGGCTGGCACGCATGGTAGAAGGTGGCGAAGATCCTGCTTTCATAGCCCGCCGCCTTGTTATTTCGGCAGCCGAAGATATCGGACTTGCCAACCCCAATGCTTTACTTATAGCCAATGCCTGCTTTGACGCACTGATGAAATTGGGCTGGCCCGAAGGTAGAATCCCATTAGCAGAAGCCACCATCTATCTGGCTACAAGCCCAAAGAGTAACTCTGCATACAGCGCCATTAATGATGCTCTTGCCATGGTACGCGAAACCGGTAATTTACCCGTTCCGCTCCACCTGCGTAATGCACCAACCAAACTGATGAAACAGTTGGGATACGGACAAGAATACAAATATGCCCACAGCTATGAAGGTAACTTTGTGAAGCAGCAATTCCTGCCGGACGAGTTGAAAGACCGCCGCATCTGGCAGCCGCAACACAATGCTGCGGAACAGAAGCATGCCGAACGAATGCAGCAGTTGTGGGGTGAGAGATATAAAGAAGGAAAATAACCAATCAAACAAAAGAATATGAAAATTGTAGTATTAGACGGTTATGCCGCCAACCCCGGCGATTTATGCTGGGAAGGCCTGAAGGCACTGGGTGAATGCACGATTTACGACCGTACTGCTCCCGAAGAAGTATTGGAACGTGCTGCCGGTGCAGAAGCCATTCTGACCAATAAAGTAGTGATTACCGCAGAACATATAGCAGCCCTGCCCGAATTGAAGTACATCGGAGTACTGGCTACCGGATATAATATCATAGATATTGACGCTGCCCGTGCACGCGGAATCATAGTAACCAATATCCCCGCATACAGCACGCCCTCTGTGGGACAAATGGTATTTGCACATATCCTGAACATCACTCAACAGGTGCAACACCACTCCGAAGAAGTTCATAAAGGACGCTGGACCAACAGCCCTGACTTCTGCTTCTGGGATACTCCGCTCATTGAATTGCTTGGAAAGAAAATCGGCCTTATCGGTCTGGGACAAACAGGATACAATACAGCCCGTATTGCCATCGGTTTCGGTATGAAGGTATGGGCATACACTTCTAAGTCGCGTCTGCAACTGCCGCCGGAAATCAAGAAGATGGAACTTGACCAGATTTTCCGTGAGTGCGATATAGTGAGCCTGCACTGTCCGCTAACTGAACAGACACGTGAATTGGTAAATGCATGTAGACTGGCGTTGATGAAACCCACAGCTATACTTATTAATACCGGACGTGGCCTGTTGGTAAACGAACAAGACCTTGCCGACGCCCTCAATCAGAAAAAGATTTATGCAGCCGGCGTAGATGTACTTTCTACTGAACCGCCTCGTGCAGATAATCCGTTATTGACGGCACGCAATTGCTATATTACCCCACACATTGCCTGGGCTACCACCGCTGCCCGCGAACGGTTAATGGGAATTATGCTGGAAAACCTGAAAGCCTATATGGCAGGTAAACCAGTAAATAACGTAGCAAAATAACAGAGAACTGTTCTTTTTACTGACACACTCTTTTAAAAAAAGAGACGAAGTAGAGAGAAAACAGAGAACATTGCATCATAAAAAATAGAAAAAGGGGCGTTATACACCTGGAAAAGGTGGATATAATACCGGAATAATCACCGTTTCATGCCATGGAAAGTTCAGTTTTCTTGTGTGCAAAAAGTTCCTCGGCTCCGGGGAGGCACTTCCTCGGCTCCGAGGAGGGAACGGCTCGGCTCCGGGGAGCAATAGGTTCGGCTCCGGGGAAGAAAAAAAAGGATTATCCGATTCTATTTCTCTCTCGCTGAGAGAATATCTCCTGATAGCAAAATAAAGCCGAAAAACAAGAAGAAAGAACCTTTGGAAAATAAAACAGGATGAATGACGTTCCATTAGTCATCCATCCTGTTGTTTTATTATCAAACTGCAAAAAGTTTAACACTCTACAGTCCATTCTTTTTATCCAGCATACAATGGGCAGGAAATAGAGCACTCCTTGGCTTATAAGAAATACAATTTGACAGTTGCTTAATTGACAGTTATTTAATTGACAGTGGACAGTTGACAATTGACAGTTATTCAATTAACAATTTGATTAATTATGTAGCGGGAGTACATAGCCCATCCCCTCTGAGAGGGAATACCCTTTAAGACGGGGAAAGTGCATTGCCCCATAGCGCAGCACACTGTCAATTGTCAATTGTCCACTGTCAATTGACTAACTGTCCACTCAATAAGCGTGCCCCCCTTCATCCATCTCCTCTGCATCTATTTTCTTCTTATCAATGCTACGCCATGCATAGAAAATATAAGCAATAACGAAAGGCACGAGAATAGATACATACGCCATTGTCTTCAGGGTAAACTGGCTGGAGCAACTGTTGCTCAACGTTAGTGAACTCTGGATATCAGTGAATGACGGATAGTAAGCAGTATTATTATATCCGGCTATAAGCAGCAGGGCAAGCACTGTCAGTATCGTACCACCACCGGCAAACCAGATTCCTTTATCAAATGTCTTTTTCAGAAGGGTACGCAGAATACCGAATAATACCAGTACCACACCGATCAGGAAAGTAACCAGTACCGCAGGCATCGCCAGGAAGTTATTCAGATACTTATACGGTTCCATATAAATCTCTTTAGTATCCGGATTTACAGCATATCCATCAGCCAATAGTGTACGAATAACGAAAGCCAGGAAAAAAACAAGGAAAAGCCCTGCATTGGCGTAAAGCGCCCGACGACATTTAGTAATCAATGCATCATCTGCAATATTATTAATAAAATAAAGCAATCCTAAAACACGCGCCAAAAAGAACACTGCCAACCCCAGAACAACATTCCATGGATTAAGTAAGGCATCCAGTCCGTGCCAGCCGTTGCCCCACTGACTGATAACGGGCATCATTATATTGCCCATATTCGCTTTATTGATATAAAAATCAGAACCGGTAAAGAAAGTAGCCACAGCGCCACCAAGCAGCAACGGACCTACTACCCCATTGATCACCAAAAACGTCTGATACGTCTTTTTGCCCAACAGGTTGCCTGCTTTACTCTGAAACTCATAACTGACAGCTTGCAGTACAAAGCTGAATAAAATAATCATCCACAGCCAGTATGCACCACCAAAGCTTGTGCTATAAAACAAAGGAAAAGAGGCAAAGAAAGCTCCGCCAAACGTTACCAGGGTAGTAAAAGTGAACTCCCACTTACGCCCGGTAGAATTAACCATCATTTTACGATGTTCTTCTGTCTTTCCCAGACAGAAAAGCAACGAATTTCCACCCTGCACAAACAACAGGAATACGAGTATAGCCCCTAATAAAGAGACTATCAGCCACCAATAATGTTGTAGGAATATATATGTACTCATAATTTAAAGGAGTTAGAAGTTAGTAATTAGTAGCCAGAATCCTTTTCAGAAACCTGAGGTCCTTTCTTTATCTCACGCAACATGATACCGATCTCTGCAATCAGCATGACGGTGAACAACACCACAAAGATAAAGAACGTGGCTTGAACAGAACCAACATCCAGTTTGGAAATAGCCACTGAGGTGGGCATCATATCGCGTATCGCCCAAGGCTGACGACCACATTCTGCTACTACCCATCCCGCTTGTCCGGCAATATAGCCTAACGGAATAGTCCACAAAGCGATGTATTGCATCCAGCGCATCTTCGACAAGTCTTTCTTATAAACAAAGAAGAGAACCAGCATAAAGAACAGGATAAAATACCCTCCAAGCATTACCATCACGCGGAATGCATAGAAGTTTAACGGAACATTGGGCACTAACTCGTTCACATCCTTGATATATCCATAACCAAAATACGGAACATTCTCTTTTAATACCGAATAGGCAATCTGTGCATCAGCTTCATTACCTGCCGCTTTTGCCGCTTTATAGGCCTCCAGTGCAGCAATCGCCGTTCGTCCACGTTCCATTTTTTCGGCAGCAGAAAGGGCTATCGTACCATCCTTCTGCATATATCCTCCTTCAATAATATTATTGATACCGGGAACAAAAGCATTCATCTCGCGTTCTGCCAGCAAAGAAAGCAGTTTGGGTACTTCAATGCGGAAGAGAAAAGGTTTCACCCCATCATCATAGGTCTTCTTCTCAGGGTTCAGCATACCGATAGCTACCAGTCCGGCACCCTCCTGTCCTTCATAATAGCCTTCTACAGCAGCCAGTTTCATGGGTTGCGTTTGTGCAATCTGATAGCCGGAACCATCGCCCGTCCACAAAGCAAGCAAAGAAGCCGTCAAACCAAAGATTGCTCCGATCTTGATACTCGACATGGCAAACTTCGTATTCCGCTTCTTTAAAAGATACCAGCAACTGACACCTACCACAAAGATAGCACCCAGCACCCATCCACTCAGCACCGTATGAAAGAATTTATTGACTGCCACAGGCGAAAGGGCCACTGCCCAAAAGTCCACCATCTCATTACGAACACTTTCCGGATTGAATTCCATCCCTACCGGATGCTGCATCCAAGCATTGGCAACTAAAATCCACCAGGCAGAGATTGTCGCTCCCAATCCGGTAAGCCAGGTAGAGGCAAGATGGAATCGTTTGCTTACTTTATCCCATCCAAAGAACATTACAGCAATAAACGTGGCTTCCATAAAAAAGGCCAGAATACCTTCAATGGCAAGCGGTGCTCCAAAGATATCCCCTACAAACCAGGAATAATTACTCCAGTTGGTTCCAAACTCAAATTCGAGAATTAATCCGGTAGCAACGCCGACGGCAAAGTTAATACCGAATAGTTTCATCCAAAACTTAGCTGTGTGCTTCCAGAATTCATTACCTGTCTTGTAATACAGTGTTTCCATGATAGCCATTACAACCGCAAGCCCAAGGGTGAGCGGAACAAAGATCCAATGGTACATGGCTGTCATCGCAAATTGGGCTCTCGACCAATCAATCAATGAGGTGTCAATACTTTCAATCATATTATTTTGTAGTTAGTTGTTATTAGCTCGAAGTAGTAAAGGTGATGAGAAAGAGAACGTAATCAGTCTTCCGGCGGAATAGCCCGCCGAATAAGTTCTGCGCCCACGTATTCACTTTTTTCTTTATCCGAAGACAGATGTCCCAGGAAGTTTGGAAAGAAAAATATTTTAAGAATAAAAAACATGATAAACAACTTCACGAGAATGATAAGCCACAAAGTACGACCTAAGGTCATGCTACGAAAGCCCTCAAGATAGAAGTTCCAGATATTCAGGAGTGTATTCTTCATAAACAAACACGTAGTTAAATGATAGCAAACGCTAAAGTACGTTTTATATGAAGAATAACAAACAAAAGGAAGAAAAAGTTTAAAAATAGTGAGTAGTGATAAGTGATTAGTGGCTGCGCTAATATGCCGCATGGCACTAATCACTCATCACTACTCACTTATCACTCATTTTTAATACTCTTTACCGGATTCTCATTAGCAATGTGCCATGCCTTGAGTACCACACAGGTAACGATGAGTAGCAACGTTACGAATGCAATACCCACGAAAAGCAATGGATTCAGATCAATCTGCTCGGCAAACTGATCAAGCCAGGCTCGCCCTATAAAGTAAGAAATAACCGTACCAAGTACTACAGCCAACACCGATACATACAGAATATCACCTGCCAGCAACCGCAGTATTTGTGAAGCCTCAGCACCGTTTACTTTCCGGATGGCTATCTCCTTACTGCGACGTTGCGTTTCATCATTCACGTAACCAATCAGTCCCATGATAACAATAAGCAGTATAAAGCCGGAAGTAATCCATACAGAATTGCGGAAACGGTATACATCTTTATATCCATCCTTCACCATACGGTCCACCGGAACAAAATGGAGAGATATATTAGGGAAAGTCTTTCCCATAAACTCGTTCAGGCGTTTCAGGTTCTCATCATAAGGTTCTTTCAGGCGGACATTGAATGCATGGAAATTCTGTTCTTCATTTCCTATCAGAACAATAGGCGACTGGGCAGAATAGAAACTTTCGTTGCGTACATCACGAAAGACTCCTACAATCGTTCCTTGCACATCATTCAGATTTTTTCCTACTCCTCCATCTGTCCACTTCATTAAGCGCACTAACTCTTCATTTACCAACAAATCTCCCTTTTTCTTCAAGGTGGAACCTTGCAGTATTTCCATTCCCATTACTTCGGGATAGTTGTAGTGACAGATATTAAAATTGAGTGTGGCAATGCGTTTACCTTCGTTACTCATCAAGCCCCGCGTCCAGTATTGTCCCAGCACACTATGCGTTGCAGCTGTCACATCCTCTACCATTGGCTGACGGCGTAATTCATCTTTAATGTGTTCTACCGTTTCGCTGTAAACCCAACTTTCGGCTTCTGTCAATCCCAAGGTCTTGATTCCCATATCACGATTCATCAGATGACTATATTGCAATAAAGTAACCAATAACAAACCGAGTACAAAAGATACTCCTATAAACTGTATAAACAGCAAGGAACGTTTCCAGCTCTTTTTACCGTCAGTATGCCGGCGAAACACCTGCGTAACGGGAATACGTGAAAACAAACGTCCTGGTATACATCCAGCCAGTACAAAAAGTATCCCAATAGTCAGTAGCGGAACCCAAAGCGTATCCCATACAAAAAGAGAAGAAAGACGAACTGAAAGCAGATCTTCAATAACCTCGCGTGCATTGACTATCAGCAACATGCTAATCAAAACCGAAATCAAGACAAGAATTCCTGTCTCTGCCAGAAACATACCAAATATGTTGGCTGAACTGGCACCGCTACATTTATGCACTCCTACGCCTTTGGCACGACGGCTCAATGTAGCAATTGAGATCAGCATGTAGTTCATAATAGCCACAAAGAAAATGGCAAAGCCCAAGAAACCATAAATAATCAGCCGCTTTTGTACTTCGGAAGAATCCAAGTGGCGCTTTACAAGTGGAATAACGCTAAAGTCTATCTTCCAATCATCAAACTGGCTCTCCGTATATTTCTCTATTACCCGTTGGATATTATTATTCACCTCATCCACATCCGAAGCATGACGCAAGCGTAAGAATGCATAAAAGACGTCATTCCCTTTCCAGCCGTATCCACCCTGATATCCTCCATCCTTATGGACAGAGACTACAAAGTCATGAGTAAGCATTGTATTTTCGGGAACATCCTTATAGATACCACGAATGGTAAAATCATGCTGTTTGTCTGCAGAGAGAATTCTTCCGATAGGATCTGTGTCTCCAAAAGTTTCACGGGCAAAGTGCTCGGATACAAAAACACTTCCGGGCATAATCAGGTCTTTGGGGTTACCTTTCAATACCGGTATACCAAAAGTCTGAAAGAAGCAGGTATCCACAAATATATAATTCACATCAGGCAGCAGTTTGTCTTCATTATATATATGGTACTCTTTGGCAGGATAAACACAACTGGCGCTCTCAATCTCTTTCGGCATATCTTGTGCCAATACAGCTGCTACCGGATCAAAAACGGTGTAATCGTAATTGGTTCCATCGTCTCCCATTACCTCACCTGTACTGAGATTGGTCATCTGGCAACGTACCATTGCCAGACGCTCTGCCTCCGGGTAGCACTTCTCATAACTCAGTTCGAAAGCTATTTGCGAAAAGAGCAGAATACCAATGGTAAGTCCCAGAGAAAGGGAGATAATCCTTATGATATTGGAGCCGCGTTCGCGCAATAGAGTTCGTATACTATAATAGATTTGTCTCATTGTTTTTCTTATTTTATGCCGTTACACTTGCCACAACACTACCATCGAAGAGGTGTACCGTACGATGTGCAAACGAAGCATCGTGCTGAGAGTGAGTTACCATAATGATAGTAGTTCCTTCCTTATTAAGTTCGGTAAGTAAAGCCATCACTTCGGCACCGTTTTTTGAGTCCAGATTACCGGTAGGCTCATCGGCAAGAATCAGTTTGGGGTTAGTGACTACCGCACGGGCAATGGCTACACGCTGTTGCTGTCCACCCGAGAGTTGCTGAGGAAAGTGTTTGGCACGATGGCTGATATTCATTCGTTTCAGGATGTCTTCTACCATGCGGCGACGTTCGGATGCCTTTATGCCGAGGTACGTCAGGGGGAGTTCCACATTCTCATAGACGTTCAGTTCGTCTATCAGGTTAAAACTCTGGAATACAAATCCCAGTTTGCCTTTACGCACGCGGGTACGTTCTTTTTCTTTCAGCCCGGCTACTTCTTCTCCTAACAATTTATAGGAGCCTTCGGTAGGGTTATCCAATAGCCCAAGAATATTCAATAGTGTAGACTTGCCACAACCCGAAGGTCCCATTATGGCAACAAACTCTCCTTCCTTAACATTTAAGTTAACATGATTCAATGCTACGGTTTCTACTTCTGAAGTGCGAAATACCTTACTAATGTTTTCAATCTGTATCATACTGCTATTTATTTTATTGATTTATCTTCTGTTTATTCACTCTTTATACTATTCACCGGATTTTCATTGGCTATGCGCCATGCCTTCCAGATAACACAGGCAACAATAACAACAAGGACACCTATAACCACCCATACATACACCATCCAGTTAAGCGGTACGTGTTCGGCAAACATATCCATCCACATCGTATTGACGTACCACGATGCTACGCTGCCGATAACTGTTGCCGGCAATGCCACATAGAGAACATCTTTGGACAGAAGTTCCAGAATACCGGATGCTTCGGCTCCATTCACTTTGCGGATGGCAATCTCTTTACTACGTCGGCGCACCTCATCTGCCGTGTAACCTATCAATCCCATCAGCATCACAAAGAACATGGCTATAGTTGCCATCAGTGTGGCATTGCGAAACACGCGTAATGCGTTATAATTCTCTGCCATACTCTGCTCCAGACTACGGAAACTGACTGTTTTATCGGGGAAAGCTTCAGAGGATTCCTCATTCAGCTTACGTAAATTCTCGGCAAAAGGTTCTTTCAAACGAACGTGGATACAATTGCCAAAGTTTTTGTAACAATGGACAATGAGCGGTTCCTGTTCGTTATAAAAACTATTGGTACGAAAGTCTTTCAATACTCCCACAACTTTGTAAGTACTGCCTTCAGCATGAACGATACGACCTACTATCTCATTTCCCCAACGCATCCGTTCTGCAAAGTTCTCATTCACCACCACTTCATCCTTTTCGCGGGCCATACGTCCCTGTTTCATCTTCATTCCCATCATAGCGGGATAGTTTTCTTCTTCCTCACAAAAACGGGAAGAGAAAAGTGCCTGTCCACCCTCATTCTGTATCATCATACCGCTAAAACCAATGCACGGAGGGTATGAAGCTGATGAAACACTCTCCACATAGGGCAATCCTTTGAAGAACTGACGGGCATAATTACTGTCTTCTGATGTACCGCCAAAGGTGGAATAACTATAAACAACCTGTTTCGGATTATAGCCCGTATCTTTGTTCAATACATATTTGTATTGAACCATCACTACACACATCAATCCGCATATAAAAGTTACTCCAGCAAACTGAATAAACAGCAACGGACGTTTCCAACCCTTTTTCCCCTCCGTATAGCGATGGAATACTTGCGACACAGGTATCCGCGCAAACATTCGTCCCGGCAATATGCCACCTACCAGAAACAATAGGAACACAGTAAATAACGGTACCCAAAGCCTGTCAAAAGCAAACAATGACTCCAGTTTGGCAGCGGTTGTATCTTCAAAAAACTCGCGGAAGTTCACTAATATCAGTAACATCAGCAACAGTGCCAGCAGAATAATGATACCGGTCTCCAGCAGGAACATTCCAAAAACCTTACCACCGCTCGCGCCACTACTCTTATGTACACCCACGGACTTGGCACGGTAAGCCAATGAAGAAATAGAAATAAGCACATAGTTCAATCCGGCAATGAAAAGAATCGCAAATCCTAAAATACTCATTATACTCTTCATCCGTTTTACCTCGTCATAATTACGGTATACATCACGGATGGGTTTCACCACAGCTGTATAGCCATACATTCCCTCACCCTCTTTAGGAAGATATTTCTGTATCATACCGTCCAGACGTGCAATGACAGCTTCCTTATCTGCCCCGGGGCGGAAACGGATGTATTCAAAATAACTGTCGCCGCCATCCCAGGAATAGTTGCCTATATCACGACTCCACATGCTGGGCATAGATATCACAGCTTCGGGGCGTAAGGTCGTGTTTTCGGGTAAAGCGGCATAGATGCCTTTTACCGTCATTTCTATGGATTTATTATAGCTGAGTACTTTACCGACAGGATTCTCTCCACCAAAGATTTTTGCAGCCAGACGATCGCTCAGGAAAATAACATCCTTCTGCATCAGATCTCTCGGATTACCGTTAAGCACCTCGATACCCATTGTCTGAAAGAAGAGCGAATCTGCCATTATCTTATTATCATCAAACCGGACGCTTCCGTTATATAGAGGTAATGATGCCGCCCATTTACAAATGCTGGTAGCAGCTTCTACTTCTTCTGGGAAATTCTCAAGAATAGCACCTGCCACAGGACCGTAATTCATATCCTGCGGTTCGCTCTTCTCACCGTTAACAGTGAAAATAGAGAAAATCTGATAAAGGTTGTCATAATCTTTGTAGCATTTGTCGAAACTCTGTTCGAATGCCACACGGGCAAACAACAAAATGCTCATCGTCAATCCCAGTCCAAGAGAGATGATCTTGATAAGATTGGAACCGCGTCCCCGGAGCAATGTTCTAATTACATAATAAAGTTGTCTCATATATCTTGCAAAGTTAATTGTTCTTTTCAGAAACGGAGAAGAAACGTTTCACAACGTCACTTCTCCCACTGGCAATGCATGAAGCCAGTTAATCTTAAAGAAATCATATTAATTGTTTTATTCATCAGCATTTGTTTCATAAAAACAGATTCTATGTTTCCCTTTATAAAGCAGAAAGTGTGCCAAAGCAGTTAAAATGCTGAAGAACATAGAAGTACAAGAACACGGCTTTTGCCTGACTGTCTAATAATTAGACAACACTCGTCTAATAATTAGACAATACTTCTCCAAAATTGTTCTATAACACTGAATCGGAGTAAGCCTCTATTGTCCGTCAAGAAGAAAACTTTATCTTTGCATAAAGTTTTCAACTAACGAATTAGGAATATGAAGAAAAAAAAGATTAGCGGCTTTCTGATTTATCTGTTTCTACTTTCAGGATGCGATATGATAGATTATCATCCATACGATGTACGTATCAAAGGAGAAACAGAGGTCAATGCCAAAAACATCAAAAGAATAGAAGCCGACTGCAAAGACAAAACCACCATCCGTTTTGTAGCCATGGGCGATTCACAACGGTGGTATGACGAAACAGAGAAGTGTATAAGCTCCATCAACCAACTGGAAAACATTGACTTTGTCATTCACGGAGGAGATGTAAGCGACTTCGGTGTCACCAGTGAGTTTATATGGCAGCGCGATCTCATGAATAGCCTGAAAGTTCCCTATGTGCTTTTATTGGGAAACCATGACTGCTTAGGAACGGGAAGAGAAGCATATACCAAAATATTCGGTCCGGCAAATTTCTCTTTTATTGCAGGAAACACAAAGTTTGTTTGCCTCAACACAAACGCATTGGAATTTGATTATTCCGAGCCGATACCTGATTTCAATTTTATTGAGAACCAATTAACGGAACGACAAGATGAATTTGAAAAAACCGTAGTAGCGATGCACGCAAGGCCCGGTTCAGACGTATTCAATAACAATGTTTCAAAAGTCTTTCAACGTTACATAACGCAGTATCCCCAGTTACAGTTTTGTCTGAATGCACATGACCATAGAGTAAGCACGGACGATCTTTTTGACGATGGTGTCATATACTATGGAAGCGATTGCATGAAACACCGTAGCTACATGTTATTTACTATTACCCCTGACAATTATACTTATGAACTGGTCAACTTTTAAATATGCTCTTTGTGCCGGACTGATGCTTCTGCTATTCTGTCCCGGCAGCTTTGCACAACAAGATTCAATTGTAAAACCCAATAAATATGACAAACGTATCCACCGCTACCGTGGACACTGGGAAAAACTAATACCCACACATACCAAAGTACAGTTTGCCGGAAACATGGGATTACTGTCCTTTGGCACAGGATGGGATTACGGAAAAAAGAATCAGTGGGAAACGGATGTGTTTTTAGGATTTATACCCAAATATGACTCCAAGCGTACAAAGGTGACCATGACACTAAAACAAAACTATATGCCCTGGAGCCTCAACCTGGGCAAAGGTTTCTCTACTGAACCATTGACTTGTGGTATCTATTTCAATACGGTATTCGGCAATGAATTCTGGGTTCACGAACCAGACCGGTACCCCAAAGGGTATTACGGTTTCTCCAGCAAATTGCGTTCACATATTTTTCTGGGACAACGGCTTACTTATGACATAGATCCCCAACGACGATATACCGCGAAATCAATTACTTTCTTCTACGAATTAAGTACGTGCGACCTGTATCTGATAAGTGCTGCCACAAATAGTTATCTCCGTCCCAGAGACTATCTTAGTCTTTCATTTGGGTTGAAATTACAACTGTTTTAATTAGGAGGTAATCAATGTGTTTAAAATGGCATGGTATCTGTCTTATCTGTCTCGTCCGCATGCCATAATACTACTCATTTATCACGAATCACTACTCACAAATCATTTTATTACGTATATTTGTTCCGATATTAACTCTCAAATTTATGAGTAAACAAGGAACCATTCTTATCGTCGATGATAATAAAGGAGTACTGACGGCCGTTCAGCTACTCCTGAAAAACTACTTTACAAAGATTATCGCTCTTCCTTCACCCGCCACTTTACCAGCTGTATTGCGTGAAGAAACTCCCGAAGTGATTCTTCTTGATATGAACTTTACATCTGGCATCAACAACGGGAATGAGGGACTTTTCTGGCTACATGAAATAAAGAAATTACGTCCGGCCCTACCCGTTGTCCTTTTTACGGCTTATGCCGATATCGACCTTGCTGTAAAAGGTATTAAAGAAGGCGCTACAGACTTTATTGTGAAACCCTGGGACAACCAGAAACTGGTTGACACTTTACTATCTGCCGCCACCCAGGCAAAAGGCGGAAAGAAAAAAAGCACAAAGCAGGAAAGCAATTCTTGTAGTTCCATGTATTGGGGAGAAAGTAGTACCATGCAGCAGCTGCGCCAACTTATTGAGAAAGTAGCTGTCACCGATGCTAATATCCTCATCACCGGTGAAAACGGTACAGGTAAAGAGATGTTGGCAAGAGAGATACATGCCCTCTCTCAGCGAAAACAAGAGGAAATGATCGCTGTAGATATGGGAGCTATCACGGAATCATTGTTTGAGAGCGAACTATTCGGACATGTTAAAGGTTCATTCACGGATGCATATGCCGACCGTACCGGTAAATTTGAAGCTGCCAACCACAGTACACTCTTTCTGGATGAAATAGGAAACCTCCCCTATCACCTGCAAGCCAAACTATTGACTGCCATCCAACGACGGAGCATCGTCCGGATAGGTAGTAATGAACCGTTACCGATAGACATACGCCTTATCTGTGCCACTAACCGTAATTTGCAGGAAATGGTAAACCGGGATGAATTTCGTGAGGACCTGCTCTACCGCATCAATACGATTCATGTAGAAATCCCTCCTTTGCGTGAACGAAAGGAAGACATCGTTCCACTGGCCGAACGATTCATCGCCCGATTCTGCAAACAATATGATAAGACTTTGATAAGTCTCGGACCTTCTGCCAAAGATAAACTGACCGCTCATCCCTGGTATGGTAATATCCGCGAATTGGAACATGCTATCGAAAAAGCAATTATCATCTGTGACGGAGCAGTAATACCTGCTGAAATATTCCAGCTCTCCCGTCGTACAGAAATGCCTGAAGTAACCGCTTCCACTCTTGAAGAGATGGAAATGAAGATGATACAAAAAGCGTTGGAAAAATGCGGAGGAAATCTTTCCGCCGTTGCTGCTCAATTAGGCATTACACGGCAGACGTTGTACAACAAGATGAAAAAGTTCGGCTTATGAGTTTACTCCTCCGGCAACCAACAGATAAATACTGGTTTCGTACGCTGCTAAGCCTTTCTTTGGGCATCACCACAACCTTGCTTGCCGTAAATGGAACCTTCATCTGGATGGGTATATGCCTTTGTGCCCTGCTATGGAGTCTTTGGTGGCAGTTACGACTTTATCGCCATCATACCCGCCAGGTGCTTTTCATGATTGATGCGTTGGAAAACAATGATAACTCCTTTCATTTTCCCGAAGAAGAAAGTACATCCGATAACCGGGAAATAAACCGTGCCCTTAACCGCGTGGGACGCATATTATATAATGTAAAGGCAGACACGGCACAACAGGAAAAATACTACGAACTCATACTCAACTGCATCAGTACAGGACTGCTGGTACTGAATGACAACGGTGCGGTCTATCAGAAAAATGAAGAAGCCCTCCGTCTGCTCGGATTGAGTGTGTTCACCCACGTGCAACAACTGAGTCAGATAGATACAGGATTAGTAGAAATACTCTCTTCCTGTCGCCCGGGAGATAAACTGCAAACCACTTTCAATAACGAACGGGAAACAGTGAATTTATCCATACGTGTATCAGACATCACCGTACGGAAAGAACACCTGCGCATCCTGACACTCAATAATATCAACACTGAATTGGATGATAAGGAAATAGACTCCTGGATAGGCCTGACACGCGTACTGACTCACGAAATCATGAACTCAGTCACTCCTATTACCTCTCTGAGTGATACCTTGCTCTCTCTTGCCGATACAAAAGACGAAGAGATATGCAACGGTTTGCAAACAATCAGTTCTACCGGAAAAGGATTACTTTCTTTCGTCGAATCCTACCGTCGTTTCACACGTATCCCCGTACCCGAACCATCGTTATTCTATGTCAAGGCTTTTATTGATCGCATGGTAGAACTGGCAAAGCACCAGAATCCGGACGGTAACATCTCTTTCCGGACTGACGTATCACCCGTTGACCTGATTCTGTATGCTGATGAAAACCTCATCTCACAGGTGGTTATCAATCTGCTGAAGAATGCTATACAAGCGATAGGTAACCAACCGGACGGTTGTATCTCCATCCATGCCTGTTGCAACGAGGCAGAAGAAGTAATCATAGAAGTAAAGAACAATGGTCCTGTGATCCTGCCGGAAGTAGCAGAACATATCTTCATTCCTTTCTTTACCACCAAAGAAGGGGGAAGCGGCATTGGTCTTAGCATATCCAGACAGATCATGAGATTGTCCGGCGGAAGTATCACACTGTTGCCAGGAAAAGAAACCAGGTTCATACTGAAGTTTAAATAACCTCCGCAACAATGCTTCTTCAAACAAAAAAGTCCGGTCATCTATTTATATAAGTACAAATTAACAGAAACACCACTCATGATAATACTTGCCAACAACCCACTATTCAATGGTATTGCTCCCAATGTACTCACCGAAGATCTCAGAGAGATTAATTTTCATACCCGGTTTTATCGAAAAGGAGAAATTCTTGCCCACCAGGGCGATGTATGCAACCGCCTCGTAATTCTTATAAAAGGCAGTGTGCGCGGAGAGATGATTGACGACTCCGGAAGGTTGATAAAAGTAGAAGACATTGCCGCGCCAAGAGCAATAGCACCGCTTTTTCTTTTCGGAAACGAGAATCGTTATCCGGTAGAAGTTACCGCTAATGAGACTACTGAAGTGATTGAGATTCCCAAAGCAAGTGTCCTGAAACTATTCAGAAAGAACGAGAAGTTTCTGGAAAATTATATGAACCTCTCTGCTAATTACGCCCATACCCTATCGGACAAGTTGTTTTTCATGTCCTTCAAAACAATCCGGCAGAAACTGGCATCCTATCTGCTTCGCCTATCCAATCAGCAGCAAAGTGAACATATCACGCTCAATCGCTCACAACAACAATTGAGTGATTACTTCGGAGTATCCCGCCCTTCACTGGCACGGGAACTGGCTCACATGCAAGAAGATAAGCTAATAATAGCAGATAGAAAACAAATAATAATCCTACAAAAACAAGCGTTGATTCAATTGACGGTGAGTGCTTCCCACACGGAGAAGTGCCATTCGAATGACAGGGAGGAATGAAGTTACTCCTACACTACAACCCGCGCAGCCCATTTTCAATTTTCAACTTTCAATTTTCCACTAACTTGTAACATTGGTTACAGAATTGCCTCAAACCATTCCTCTACCTTTGTGTTCAATTAATAACCAATAAATACGTAGAAATTATGAACATGTTCTGTTATCAATGCCAGGAGACAGCAAAAGGCACTGGTTGCACCCTAAGAGGTGTTTGTGGGAAAACATCCGAAGTTGCTAATCTTCAAGACCTTCTGCTCTTTGTAGTAAGAGGTATTGCCGTGTATAACCAGAAATTACGTTGGGAGAAGCGTCCTTCGGACGAAGCGGACCGCTTTATCTTTGATGCCCTCTTTATAACGATCACCAATGCTAACTTTGATAAAAAAGCCATCATTCGTAAAATCAAGGAAGGATTGAAGCTCAAAAGTAAACTCGCCCAGAAAGTAACTATTGAACATGCCCCCGATGAATGCACCTGGAATGGCAACGAAGACGAATTTGAAGAAAAAGCCCAAAGCGTAGGAGTGCTCCGCACATCGGACGAAGATATTCGTTCTTTAAAAGAACTGGTACATTACGGGCTAAAAGGCATGGCAGCTTACGTAGAACATGCCCACAACTTGGGGTATGAATCCCCAGAAATATTCGCTTTCATGCAACATGCACTTGCCGAACTAACCCGTGACGACATTACCGTAGACGAACTCACCAGCTTGGTTCTTGAGACCGGAAGACAGGGTGTATCGGCTATGGCGCAACTGGATGCTGCCAATACAGAAACCTATGGTAACCCGGAACTGTCGGAAGTTAATATCGGTGTACGAAACAACCCGGGTATCCTCGTCAGCGGACATGACCTGAAAGACCTGGAAGAGTTGTTACAACAAACAGAAGGTACAGGAATTGACATCTATACTCACAGTGAAATGTTACCGGCACACTACTATCCGCAACTCAAAAAGTATAAACACCTTGCCGGAAACTACGGGAACGCCTGGTGGAAGCAGAAAGAAGAGTTTGAAAGCTTCAACGGTCCGATACTGTTTACCAGCAACTGCATTGTACCTCCCCGACCGGATGCAAACTACAAAGACCGTATCTACATTACTGGTGCCTGCGGACTGGAGGGTGCAACTTATATTCCCGAAGCCAAAGACGGAGGACAAAAGGATTTCTCTTCCATCATTGAACATGCCAAACGCTGCCAGCCACCCGTAGCCATAGAGAGCGGTAAGATCGTTGGCGGATTTGCACACGCACAGGTTATTGCACTGGCAGACAAAGTGGTAGAAGCTGTCAAGAGTGGAGCCATCCGCAAATTCTTTGTTATGGCAGGTTGTGACGGACGTATGAAGAGCCGTAAGTATTATACTGAATTTGCTGAGAAATTACCTCACGATACAGTAATCCTTACCGCCGGATGCGCCAAATACCGTTACAATAAATTGCCATTGGGAGATATTAATGGAATTCCCCGCGTTCTGGATGCAGGACAGTGTAATGACAGTTACTCACTGGCAGTAATCGCCATGAAACTGAAAGAAGTATTCGGGCTGAAAGATATCAATGAGTTGCCAATCATATACAATATTGCCTGGTATGAACAGAAGGCCGTGATCGTACTCCTTGCCTTGTTGTCTTTAGGAGTGAAAAATATACACCTCGGTCCTACTCTTCCTGCCTTCCTGTCGCCTAACATAAGGAAAGTGCTGATTGATAACTTCGGAATAGCCACAATAAGTACGGCAGACGAAGATATTATGAAGTTTCTGAGCTAAAAGAAGACTATTCTAACCGGTGCTTCCCGTACGGGGAGGTTCGGCAAACGATGCGGTGGCGAAGGTTTCCGGCACACCGTTTTGCTCACCTCCCCTCTCCGTTCTCTTCCTCCCTCTCAATAGATAACTTCTAAAACACAGCAGTTTTCAACAGAAGCCAGACTTTGCAATAATCTGTGTTTTAATAATAAAGCAGGTAGAAATATAACATTTTTAAACTATTTAACCTCCTTCCGGGATACAAAATACATCCAAAAGGGGGTTTTATTTGTTATCTAAATTACGTAACTTCGCACGGTGAAGCAAAAAAAGACTTATTTATAACCCTTATAATATATAGCCCATGTTATTCACTGCAGAAAATATTCTACTTGTAGGTTCTATCTTACTTTTCGTCAGTATCATTGTTGGTAAAACCGGATATCGCTTCGGAGTGCCCGCCCTGTTATTATTCCTTGTTGTTGGTATGCTTTTTGGAAGCGACGGTCTTGGCTTTCAATTCCATAGTGCAAAAACCGCACAATTCATAGGTATGGTAGCACTTAGCATTATCCTCTTTTCCGGTGGTATGGACACTAAGTTTACAGAAATACGTCCGATATTAACTCCGGGTATCGTGCTCTCCACCGTTGGAGTGCTACTTACGGCTCTATTCACAGGGCTATTTATCTGGTGGCTCTCCGGTATGAGCTGGAGTAATATCTACCTGCCAATCACGACTTCACTACTACTCGCATCTACTATGTCATCAACAGATTCGGCTTCGGTCTTTGCCATTCTCCGCTCACAGAAAATGAATCTGAAACACAACCTTCGTCCGATGCTTGAGCTGGAAAGCGGTAGCAACGATCCTATGGCTTATATGCTTACGATTGTTCTCATACAGTTCGTTCAGTCTTCCGGCATGGGAGCCGGTGCCATATTAGGCTCTTTCTTTATTCAGTTTCTGGTAGGTGCTGCTGCCGGTTATGTACTGGGTAAACTGGCTATATTGATCCTCAACAAAATCAACATTGATAACCAGTCACTCTACCCCATCCTCCTTCTGTCATTTGTATTCTTCACGTTTGCTATCACCGACAGACTACATGGAAACGGTTATCTGGCAGTATACATTGCCGGTATAATGGTAGGTAATAATAAGATCATGTTTCGAAAAGAGATTGCTACCTTCATGGACGGACTCACCTGGCTTTTCCAGATCATCATGTTCCTCATGCTCGGCTTGCTTGTCAATCCGCACGAAATGCTCGAAGTAGCTTGTGTAGCATTGCTTATCGGGGTATTTATGATTGTCATCGGTCGTCCGCTAAGTGTGTTTCTCTGCCTGCTCCCATTCCGGAAAATAACATTCAAGTCGCGGTTATTCGTGTCATGGGTAGGATTGCGCGGAGCTGTTCCGATTATCTTTGCCACCTATCCGGTAGTAGCCAATGTGGAAGGATCAAATGCTATATTCAATATCGTATTCTTTATTACCATCATCTCTCTGGTAGTACAGGGAACTACTGTTTCCTATGTAGCACGTTTGCTTCATCTCTCCACTCCGCTCGAGAAAACCGGAAATGACTTTGGAGTAGAATTGCCCGAAGAGATAGACTCCGATCTTCGCGACATGACTGTAACACAAGAAATGATAGAGAAAGCCGATACGCTGAAAGATATGAATCTTCCGAAAGGTACACTCGTCATGATCGTAAAACGTGGAGACGAATTCCTTATACCAAACGGAAGTCTGAAACTACATGTAGATGATAAGCTACTACTCATTTCAGAGAAGAGTAAAGAATAAAAAGCCCTCTTCGATGAAGATAGTGTCAAAAGCCGGATAAAGCTATCAATATCTGACTTTAGGAACGCAGATGATCGCAAATTAACGCAGATACAATTTAATCTTTGCGCTACTTAGCGATCATCTGCGTTTTAATGTGACCTCTATATGCAATTACGTAATTACTCTATTTTCGCATTAGTTACCCGTTCCAGCAGGAAGCGGCTTTTGTTCCAGTGAAACGGCTTATACTCCGTATTCATCCGGATGTTATTATTACGGAATACAAGTCCGTCCACCGACTTGGCATAAAGAATCGGTGCATCAAAGGTATCGAATTCATTGTCTTCAATCACAATGCCTTCTTCAACTCCACCATGAAAATACTTTTGTTGCGATTTCAGGTCAGGAATTTCAGGGTAGATAGAAATTACAGCATTTGTGAACTGAAACATATTTGTAAGTGCATTCACAAAACGATTTTTCCGGATAATTACATTCCGGCAAGCTCCTGTTTCATACCAACCATTGCAATCACCACACAGCAGAATGGCTGTACCGGATGTATGGTCAAACAGGTTATTCTCTGCAATCGTTTTCTTAGGAGTACTAAACAGCGCACCGCGAGCACGGTTGTTACGGATCACATTATCAGCAAATAGCACTTCCGGAGTCCAGGTGAGGTTCTCAATACCAAAACCACTTTCAGCATTAATAACCGCTTCAACAGGATCACGGAAAGAAATAACAAACTCACGCGCCCCATAAACTTCCTCTTTATCATAGGGAACAATCGCCGTAATGCTATTCTGGCTTCCCACGAGCTCCATTGTTGACGAACGTACAAACTGCACTTCATCCTCCGGTCGTCCCCACTCAAATCCCCAGGCCTGGTCGTGCATATACCGTCCTACCAAAGTACGGTCGTCTATCCGCTTGATAACTTTCAGGTAAGTACCATGCACATTGATAGCATCGTCCATCATGCCTTCATAAAGGCCGTTCCGGGATATAATCTTTCCTTTACAACCCGAAAAATGAGTGGCGTCGGCCTGAGTAGTGAAATAACGGGGATCATTCTCCCCACGAAGACAGACGTTAAATCCATCTAAGGTTATATTCTCACACAATTGTGCCAATAATCCCATTCCTTCGGCATAATGTACTTTCACATTTAATAATTGCGTATCTACATCATGCGAAAGAAATATTCCGGGAGTAGGCCGAAAATAAGTGCGCAGAGCAATTATCGTACCCGGAACAAGCCGGTTGTCCTTCCAGTTCTTTATATTGAGACGACGTGAAGCCACCTGGATAACTCCCTTATTCGGATAAGCTAAATCACTGGTGTTATAGACTATATGACGGCTTTTAGGATCAAAAGCAATGCCAGAAGAAGGACGAAGTTTCCAACCTTCCCCCAATGTCTCAAAAACTGAATCTTTACTGATCTGATAGTTCACCCAGGGAGCTACTTCAAAAGTAATACCATTCTCTACAGAATTCTCTACTATTTGTATCTGTGCTATATGCGGATTCTCAAAGTCAATATTAAAATCTTTCAGTATACAGTTTTCCGAATACAATAGAGAAACCGGAATCATGCGACCATGGAAGATAAAGTCAGACCCTTGTCCATCCAAAGTCAGATTTTTCATATTCTCGATAGCAATACCTACCTTCTTCGGATTTGTCTGGTCATGGTTGGAAATATAATATTGACGAGACGCCGCATTCTTTTCAAAGAAATGATACCTGCCTGTCGGGAAACGTAATATGATGTTATCCCCCTCCTGGTAGTCGCTTTTGATCTTCTCTAAAATCTTTTGCAAGACAGGTGATGCATCTTTCTTCCCATTGACTTTCAGGCCAAAATCAGAGACATCATACACACGATTGGCAGCGTATATATTAGCGGGAGGTAAAACTCCTAACAGAAGTACAAGCAGAGATGTAAGAATTGTTTTCATAGTAATCTTTTTATTAGACAAGTTTAGTATCCGGATGCAAAGATATACCTTTTGATTATAATTACATTCAGTTCTTGCTTTAATTCGTACGGTTTTGAGTATATTTCACCACAGAGTAACACAGAGTTTAAATCTTTATTGAAACGCAGAATACAGACTTTCATCTAAGAGAACTACAGTCTTTTAATCTGTGTTTATCTGTGTTAATCCGCGTTTCATCAGATAAATACTACTCTGTGTTACTCTGTGGTGGGTTTTACTCATTTCCGATCAGTTCCGCCTCCCGTTAATTTACTGTAAAACTTTTCAGAAGAATTCGGTTTTTGTTAATGAAATATTAATTTTGCGCAATTTTAATACAAATGTGCAAAAAACGAAATGGAACAACAACAAGGGTTCATAGATTATATTGAGCAAAGTATTGTAAACAATTGGGATCTCAATGCCCTGACAGATTACAAAGGAGTCACCCTTCAATATAAGGATGTTGCCCGCAAAATAGCAAAATTTCATATTGTACTTGAGAGTGCCGGTATTCAGCCCGGTGACAAAATAGCTGTTTGCGGACGCAACAGTGCGCATTGGGCAGTTGCCTTTCTGGCAACAGTTACTTATGGAGCTGTTATCGTTCCCATTCTCCATGAATTCAAAGCCGACAATATACATAACATTGTTAATCACTCCGAAGCAAAACTTCTATTCGTTGGCGATCAGGCATGGGAAAACCTGAATGAGGACGCCATGCCTTTATTAAAAGGAATCGCCTCTTTGAAAGACTTCTCTGCACTTGTTTCCCGTTGTGATCAACTGACTTATGCCTTTGAGCATCGGAATGAGATTTATGGACGACGTTATCCCAAATGCTTCCGAAAAGAACACATTTCATATCGCAAAAGCGATCCCGAAGAATTAGTAATAATCAACTATACCTCTGGGACTACCGGTTATTCCAAAGGAGTAATGCTTCCTGCCCGTAGTATGTGGTCCAATATAACCTACTGTTATGAAACGCGTCCTCTACAAGCCGGAGATACTATTGTATCTATGCTTCCGTTAGGTCATGTATTCGGTATGACCTATGATTTCCTGTATGGTTTCTCGGCAGGAGCACATCTCTATTTTCTCACCCGGATGCCCTCTCCCAAAATTATAGCACAGTCTTTTGCCGAAATCAAACCGAAACTGATTTCATGTGTACCCCTGATTGTAGAAAAGATCATCAAAAAAGAGGTACTGCTCCGGCTGGACAACAGGATAGGCAAACTATTACTAAGGGTTCCTATCCTCAACGATAAGCTGAAAGCAGCCGCCCGGCAAACAGCCATGGAGATTTTTGGTGGTAACTTTAATGATATTATCATCGGTGGTGCTCCTTTTAATGCTGAAATCGAGGATTTCTTAAAAAAGATAAGTTTTCCTTATACAATTGCTTATGGGATGACCGAATGTGGCCCTATTATTTGTTCGGACTGTTGGCAAAACCTCAAAAAAGCTTCATGTGGAAAAGCAGCCAACCGAATGGAAGTAAAAATTGACTCACCCGACCCCAACACCCACGCGGGAGAAATCATCTGTAGAGGAGACAATCTCATGCTGGGATATTATAAAAACGCTGAAGCTACTGCACAAATTATTGATAAAGACGGATGGCTACACACAGGTGATCTTGCTACAATAGACGAGCAAGGTTATGTAACAATACGTGGGCGCAGCAAAAATCTTTTGCTTAATTCAAGCGGGCAAAACATTTACCCTGAAGAAATTGAAAGTAAACTGAACAATATGCCGTATGTAGCAGAGTCATTGATTGTATTACAGAATGATAAACTTGTTGCGCTCATATATCCTGACTTTGACGATGCGTTTGCACACGGTTTACAACAACCGGATATTGAAAAAGCAATGGAAGCAAACCGTTTGGAGCTAAACCTTCAATTACCTGCATTCAGCCAGATAAGCAAAGTAAAAATACACTTTGAAGAGTTTGAAAAGACAGCTAAGAAAAGTATCAAACGGTTTATGTATCAAGAAGCGAAAGGTTGATTACCCTTTCGTTTCTTGATACATCTTTATTATTACAATACCAGTGCGATACTATTAAATCGAGCGGTTATTCGACTGAAAAACCACACGAGTCTAATTCGGTACAATTAAAATACATACTATGATTTCCGGTTTTTACTACTTATTCCACCAATTCTTGAAATAAATCATTCAGTGTCTGATCCAGATTGGCAGAAAAACCTACGTGTGGCCTTGAAGTCTGGATGCAGGAACTTCTCAGAGCCGTCAGCCACCGGAAACGTTCCGGAATATCCAACAGAGCAATTGTTCCTCCAGTCTCATGCCCCGAACAAACCTTACTAAAAGCCTCCATATGCTCGCGAAACGACTCTATATCCAGTTCCGGAGAAAAGGCTCTAAGCCTGTTTTCATTTATCTCATAACGCATTTTTATAAAGTCAGCCTGTTTTGAGAACAGAATAACTCCAACATTCATAAACTCCTCACGTTCCACCTTCGGTACAATGCGGATTACTGCATATTCATATAAGTGCTTTTCTGGCATCCTGTGCTTCTTTTACAAATAGTTCGGAATGACGTATCCTTTCTGTTAGAAATTGAAAATAAATATCTCGTATATCCTGCTGTGTTTCTTCTTTATCCCGCCAATGCAACCAGTCATCGGGTATCAGATCTACTATTTCCCGCAATATTTCATCAGTCAATATCTCTTTGTATTCCCGGTCCACTTCCTCCAGGTCACTCGCTTCGGCCAGCAATGCATGTTCCTTTATCTGTGTAAAAGGACTCAGTGCATGTTTCTTCCAGTTCACCCACGAATGATGGAAAAACAGAGAAGCGCCATGGTCTATCAGCCACAGTTCTTTATGCCACATTAACATATTGGTATTCTTGGCTGTACGATCCACATTAGTTAAAAAGGCATCCAGCCATACTATCTGTGAGGCTAATTTAGCATCCACTTTTGTCACCACAGGATCAAACGGTAATGCTCCCGACAGGAAATGCAACCCCAGGTTCAACCCACGACTTCCTTGCAACAGGTCTTGTATCTCTTCATCTCCTTCCGAACGCCCGAAAGCTTCATCCAGATTTAGAAAAACAATTTCCGGAAGACGCAAACCCAACACACGGGCTACCTCTCCTCCTATCAGCTCGGCAATAAGAGCTTTTGTCCCATGCCCCGCCCCACGAAACTTTACCACATACTTAAATCCATCATCAGCTTCGGCAAGAGCTGGCAACGAACCTCCCTCACGTAAAGGCATGATGTAACGAATTACATCAACGGTTCGTATATCGATCTCATTTCCTCTTATTATCATAGTGTTTCTCTCCTTTCTGTTTATATCATATTTATATAAACAGTTGTGCTTTTAAATAGTTTCAGTTAAAACCTTAATGAAAACAGAAAGACAAATATACTAATAAAAGGCAAACAACATTGTTTTATCCTCATCTTTATAGTATACCATTGGAAGTGCTTCGGAAGGTAATGCTTCATTCAAAAAACAATATTCACCCGAAGGTTCCTTCAATGTACTGATTGTTTTCCATTCTTCCGAATCTTGCATGCAAAACCAGAAATTACGATAATAACGGTTCTCATACATATAGTCGGAACTATCGAAGCAAGGAAATAATTGACAACGACTACTTACAGATGAATCCGAATTTCGCCCTTGACTCTTCAAATCAAAAATGCCCCGATAAACATGACTGTTCACTACAATTTCCGCATCACAAGATAATCGTATAACGGAATAACTCCCCATACTTTCTTTTACTTTTTCAATAACAGACAGCAAAGTATGATCACTTATCAATCGCTTGAAAGAAGGAGCATCCTGCGTCAACACTTCCATTACGTATTCTGCATTATTCTCTTTTAGTATCGGACGATAATAACTACTATGCGATAAATCTACCATCAATTGTCGGATATAGAATTTGTCGCGCCAATATTTCTCCACAGCTTCTCCTTGAGGCAATCGCAATAATAAATCCTCCAAACAAGAAAACTTATAATTAGAATAACGATCCACATAAATGGTTCTTTTACTAATTTCTTTCATCCTTTTCGTTTAAAACAATTTGATAGATTATTTTTCACCTTCATTTTCCAATCGGTCAAAATGCCTTTTCACTAATTCTTCTCCAAGGAATCTCACTTGTATATCCCGTATCGCTTTTTTATATTTTGCATAAGGTAATCCACCCTGTATTGCCGTTTGTATCATGACCGAATATTGCTTTATCTCGATCTTAGCTATAGCAGTATCATGTAGCAGATCATATCCTTTCTTTCGTACACGATATAAGAATTCTTCATGAGCATCTTCAACAAGTTCAATTACCTGCATACAAAGTTGACTGATATCTGCTCCTTCTTTCTCTAAGATTTCAATTTCATCCAACAAAGCTTTCATTTTTCGTGGTCTCTCATTACTGCCATTACAGTTATTCTTCTGTTTTTCAATCGTAGATTCTTTACTTGTGGGACAGAAAGGACATAAATCTCCATAAATTTCCGAATCATAAGAATGCCCCTCAATACATTTTTTGATCAACATTATTTTTATCTTTTTTTTAATCGTTCATAGCACAAGTTACTTTTTCTCTTTCGTATCAGATAGTTGGATATTTCTCCATTAGTTTCTTCAGATACGACTTACTGATTTGCAATGCCTCCACTTTATCAAATGGTGGAAGCAGTATGCAGTTGTTTCCTTTTATCATGACCAGATAACTTACGTTGATAATAAATGACTGGCTTATTTGAACCAAATAAGGGTGATAACTCAGTATTTGTTCCGCGTTTGTATTCCTCTTCAAAACCAAAATACGCTGATTACATAAAACGGCTTCCCACAGCCTATTTCCTGAATTATAATGAAAATAGCCAATATGTTCTAAACGTAATAATTGTAAATTTCCGGTCATCGAGAAAGATAAAAAGATATTATTCTGATCTTTTGCTATATCAGTCAAGTATTCAAATTTATCTTCCTTGCATAGACTTTTCATGCTCTTTTTCTGTTGATTCCAGTTATCCATATCCTATATATCCAGTCAGTTATATATCACTCTAAGATTCTACAACCTCCCCTTTTTCATTTAAAAGTACATCCGATTGCCTGTCAAGCAGTGTAGCCCTGAACAAATGTCTGTTTACTACATAAAAGGCACAATAAATCGGTTGTGTAATAAGTTTTCCATCCTCATTCATCAAACCGCGACGATTGCCGACAGTATAACAATATAATCCGGTTGGAAGTGTAATTTCAGTGCCATCATCAGAATATTTCCCTGTGGAATAATCCAAACGGTCAATGGTATCATACAGCATCGGATTGAGAATTTCACCTTTATACGATATTTGCATCAGAGTTTCATCCGGTTTAGAAACAGTCACATAATCGGCTGTTTGTATAATGTATCTATACTCAGCAGGAATCACCACACAAAGCGAATCATTCAAAACCCCATATTTGTTATCTTTCATAAAAAGCCGTTTCCCATATAAAGGATTCTGGATACGATCGTATCGTGGCTCCAATACCCATTCGCCTTTATTATTTATGATGCCACATTTACCGTTCTTGTCATACATGTTACAATATCCTCCGTGAAAAACAAAATCCATACGCCGCTCATTATCTTTTAAATACGGATATTGAAAGTCAATAACGACTTCACCCTGATGATTTATAAACCCTACCTTATCATTCTTTACCACAGCAGCCAATCCTTCCGAAAATATCCAAGCGTGGGAATACTGCTCCCGAATAGTAGCCTCTCCTGTATAACGATTGAAATACCCTCTTTTATAATTCTTCGAATAAATTACCAATGTATCCGTATAAGCTTCTGATGCAAACAACCAGGTTATCCCCTTGATCGTTGTTTTACCGGTTCTCAGATTTTTAATAGAATATGTCTCATTAGAATTTAGAATAGAACAACATTCACTACTGTATAATTCACCTCTGAATTCATTGAATCGGCACTCTTTATAATACTCCCTAACGAGCATAAAAGTTATAAAACAAAGACATAAAACTGCAATCAGCCCCAAGATTCTTCCAAATACTTTCATAATCTTTTTCATCCTATTTTACTTTTACCATTATTTGATTTAAAACCACACAAGCTTGTTCTTTAATAGATCCCATCGAGCCGCTTTCAACCGAAATGATAAGATTGAAATTTTTTGTTTTCATTTTCCTCTACCCTTGTTCGTGTCGGGCGCAACTTTTAAATATCTTGTATCTTTATGTATATAGAGCAAAAAAGTAACCATAGAAATATCCTTTTTCTTATTTTGCCTTCCGCAAAGCATCTTCAGCTTTCTTCATATAAGATTGTGCGTTTTCTCTTGCACTTTTTGCTTTCCGTTGATACGATTCGGCGCTATCTGTAGCATTCTTTGCATATTGTTGGTAACTCCGTACCATATCGTACTTCTGACGCTTGGAGTAATACTCAGCTTCCCGAAGATAACCTTGTGCCTTTCGGTTGTAATAATCCACTTCACGCTCGTAGCCCTGCGCTTGCTTAGTATAGTACTCTGCTTCACGCTGATACGACTGCGCTTGTTTCAGATAATAATCGTTTTGAGCAAACACCGTAGTAATGCCACAAAATAGGATAAGGATAAAAAAAATGTGTTTCATATAGTCTTTAATTTTTTAATGATATAATAAGAAGCGAAATCAAGAGCTTTTATAATATGTGCCACAATTTCATTGATTTGTTCACCTTCAGTGATTTTATGATCGTAATTCAAAGAAACACTACCATTATCCAAAAGCATTACCTTAATGAATTTCACCTCTCTGTTTGTCTCATTTATTGCAGTAGCGATTCTTTTTTCATTATCATTATCAACCAATGTCAGATGTGGAATGCTAAATCGAATAAGAGCTTCTTTTGAATCCGGCATATAAATATAATGTTCTCCATTATATATAAAAATATACCATCCGTTTTTCAGCAGCTCCACGTCGTCACATACCTGTCGTAACTGATTCGTAATTTCTGTTTGTATATTCCGCATTGCCATTAGACCCTATATCCGTGTCGGGCACAACCTCTAATCATTGTTTCTTTATTTTATGATAAAAAATATAGAAAGTAACCCTGCCGGTTCGTAATTAGTAAACAAAAAAAGCTGCATCGGCATAGTGCTAATGCAGCTTTTGGTTGTATTATTATCAATGAAACTTAATCCAACATAACGAATCCGGCCCAATAGTATGGTTCTGGATATTTCTTACGAACGATCCGCTTTGTCTCATTAAAAGCTTCACGTTTCTTCCATCCATTATTAGCAAGTTCTATAAAAAAAGTTGTCATAAACTCCTTGGTTGCGAAATCACTGACATTCCATAGCGTCATGATAATCGTCTGTACTCCCGCTTTCTTAAAAGCACGCTGCAAGCCATAAATACCTTCGGGCGTTGTCTTGCCTTGCCCTGTCTGACAGGCTGAAAGCACAGCAAGTTCCGTCCCTTGCAAATCCATACGCGAGATAGTAGCAGCAGTGAGTATGCCGCTAAGCACGCCATCAGGAAGATGCTTACCCCTCCATGCAAGGTTACCACCCGACATAATAAGTCCCGTGAGCGACATTGCGTCCGTATAGCCCTGGAGATAGTCTATGTTAGCTATGTTGTCAGCTGAATAATAAAAACCATGTGTGGCAACAAGTAGCAATTTTGGAGCCATGCCACTCATATTAAGAAAAGACTCCTCTGTTCCATTAACATCCATATAGGATGTCACTTTCACTTGCTTTTCTTTGAGAATCTTTTCAACAACCAGAACCTCTTCTTTTGTTTGAGGAAGAAAATGGAAGATACTGTCACCACGTGCATCGCCACTACGCATGGCAAACATTGGTGACAGAATATATTTCTTACTCTCCGCTTCCAGTACATTTGTATCGAGATCATAAAGCAAGCCACCATACAATACTGCTTCACTATTCTTTTTGATTGCTATCGTCCCAGATTGACGAAGCAATTCACGAGCAGAAGAAAGTCGAATAAAATCGTAATGTTCTCCGAGTAAACTACCATCTGCCAGCATTAAAGATTCTAAAGAAATCCGGTGCATTCCCCCCGATGGCACATAATACACCTTTGCCCCTTCCTTTACATATTCCTGCAACGGTTGCCAACATAGACGGAACATCTTCTCTGAAACACTTTCATTGTATAGATGGTCAATACTCTTGCCACCAAGCAAGGAATCTACAGATTCCTCCGTAAACAGATCCATCAACAAAGGATACTTTTGTATATTATTTATTACATATACAGCATAATGCCGTTTATTATCATCGCCCTTAAAGTCAGTGAAGTCTATCAAAACATCACTATCTTTCATCGCACGCTTAACATTCGCATACTTCACATTCAAGAATGCCGTATAATCTTTATAAGATGTACTGCGAGCGGCAAGATGCTTATCTGCTACAGTCATTTTTGCATAAATCCGTCCTAATTCTTCTTTGTTTTTATCAAAATCTTTGCTTAGCGTAGCCATTTTTGCTTTCAGCGTAACCACATTGGTAAAAGCTTCAACATCCTCTTGTGTACCTTCTTTCCGGATGATATCATACATGGAGCGTTCTGACTCTAAAAGTAATGACTTTGAGAATAATAACGCATTATAACTCGCCTCCGTAAAACTGTTTTGTGTGGCCTTGCTTTTAATTCCAAAGGCAGTCATTGCCCACATCTTTTGAGACAGTGACTCCCAATAGCTTTCCCGTTCAGATGACGACACATATCGCAACTGTTCTTTAATCTGTTGTTGCAGCATTTCTGCAGACTCTATATAATGCCTTCTACCAGCCTCTATATGACCATTAAATGCTTCTGCGTTCGCCAGATAATAAAGAGCATCACCATATGCTATAGAATTGTTGCCCTGTCTGCTCTTTATCAACTCAGCATATCGTTTGTATGCTATTTCTGCCTCCTCATGACGATTGAGTCTGTGCAATACACCAGCCTTCAAAGCCTGAATGGTCGTACGACTAACATCATCCGCTTCACATATCTTTGCCAAAACAGCATCTGCCATATCAAACTCACTGACTGCTTTCTCATACTCCCCAAATTTTGCAAACACTCTGCCACGAGTAGTATACACTTGTGCCACCATTCTTGCCGGGGCATCCGTACCTTCCATACAAAGGAAAAGACTGTCGACGTAACGCATAGCATTCACACTATCACCCATTTCCCTATAGATATCTGCCTGATTGCTATAAGGTAAATAGCGTTGCAATCTATCACCCTCAAATTCCTTCTCAAACATTCTGATGCAATTTGATCCATATGCCAAAGCGGATTGATACTCACCTGCAGTGTATTTTAAATCCCTCATTTTAGAATAGATTCCATGTTCCACACTGCGCTGCTTTATTTCCGGCAGTAATGTAAGCAGTTTTTCATTCTTTAAATAAAATGATTCAGCCAATGAGTAATCCTTCATAGAGAAAGCGTCATCACCCAATGCATTGTTGTTTGCTATCATGGCTTCTATGTTGTTGGCCTTTATCAAAAGAGTGTCTATTGCCTGTGTTGCAATTGCCACATGGTTTCTATCACCCAACTTACGATAAATCTCCCTTTGTTCATGTCTGATATTTGCCATAAGATTCCAATCCTGCACCGTTGTAACTCTTGCATATGCTTCGTCATAAAGCTCCAACACTGATATGTATTCATCCTGATGACCTTTTATCACAGCCATGTTGCAAAGAACATCAGCTTCGTTTTTCACGTCACCTATCTCTCTGAATCCATTATGTGCATTTTCCATACAAAGATAGGCTTTATCATACTGCTGCGAAATCATATAACGGGCACCTTCAAAATACCATGCCAGTGGAATCTTTGGCTGTATACGCTGCCTCATATCTTCGTCAGCATATGGTAAAAGTTCTGTAAACAGCTCACGAGCTTTGCCTAATTGCCCATCATTTATACGCATATAAGAAGCCGCCAACATAAAACCATTTAAAACATATTGGTATGCCGCGTTCTCTTTCTCTTCATCTGTGAGTTTTCCTTGAAGTAACTTCTTGGCAAGCAAATACCCTTCTTCATACTTGCCTGTTAATTCACAACACATAGCTACCATTATCTGGCTGCATACATATACCTGCCTTTCTTCCTCTGCACGTTGTTTCTCAGTATTCTTACCAACAAGCAGGAACGCCTCAAGTGCTTCATCATATTTCTCAGCCTTGTTGAGTTCAAAAGCCCTGTTCATCGTTTCCACCACTTCAGTTTCGGTTAAATCCTGGGCATGAGAAGTGACAACGGTAAAAAATAGAACTAAAATAACTGCGATGCAATATTTTCTCATTTGTTTTTATCTCTTCAATACATTATACAACGAGTCTGCCTGCGCCCGGTATTCACCTTCCTCTGTCTTGAGTTCTTCAAGTAAAACAATCGCTTCTTTCTTTCGTCCAACACCGAGCAAAGCATTTGCTTTCAGCCAATTTAGGTCATACTTCATGCTTGCCAACAGATTTTTCTCGTAACTTAATGCCTCAGTTTCTTCCTCACTCATTGCGTCTAATGAAACAGAGTCCGATAACTCTTCCTCTCTCACACTCAAAGACTTTTCTTCTACCTCTATTGCCGCCAATGCATCTTCATAATCTTTTTGATTGATAAGTCCGGCTATTTGTTGCAAACTATTATTGCCACGGTAGTTGTCCACCGACATTTGCGGAACTTTATAGATATCACCGGACGACGATCCTATTGGAGCCCAAAGGAAATATCCGAACACAAGCAGAACAGCAATACCCGCGATACTTGAAAACCAAAGGAATAATTTCCTACCTTTTTGTGGCTTAGCAGAACACGCTCGTACCGATACCGGAATATAATCATCGTCCCATGCCTCCATCTTTTCCAATTTCTCATTTCTACTTTTTATGGCAGTATTTACATGCTGCGTAAATTCCAACTGCTCTTGAAGTTTGGCATCCTGCGCAACTTGCCTTTCAAAACCGGCACGTTCTTCAACGGACATTTCGCCAAGTACATATCGATCTATATTATCTTGATTTTCTATCTTCATGTCTTTGATCTTTTTATTCGTGAAGGTATTTGTTATATATTTCAGTTGCCGATTTGCGCAATTTCTCCATGCACTTATACTTCTCTGTCTTCAGCGCATCTTTACTCGTATATGTGTCCTGTAATTCCATGAGAATGGCATCAAGATTCTTTTCCTGATAGTAGAACATGGTCAATATCTGACTACAACGTTCTGACATGTGGGCGATACAATCAGCGATAATATCCAGCATAGTGTTGTCACTTTTGTCATATAGCATATCAAGATAACATTCATCGTCCTTTGTTTTAAGCTTATTTCCATTTTTTTCTATATCTTCCGAATTGAATACATGCATCTTTTCACGTACCCACTCAAGATATTTCAATCGTGCTATACCCATGAAATAGGTGGTCAATGAGCTTGTGAAAGGGTTTCTGTCTTTTCCTTTCAGTACCCCGTCCTCTGCATAGATTTTCTTACTCTCAATGTTTTCCCACAATTTAATAAATGCTTCTTGGAATATCTCCATTTTATACGTATCATCCACAAAGAATACCCCTCGGTAATTTTCGTCAAAATACTGTTTGCAATAATTGTACAACGCACGTTCCAGCATAGGATTACGTTTGTACACACCCTCCACATATACAGCATCTGCATATTTCAAGGGTTTGAAATCTATGTTTTTCGCCATTACTATTTTAATATATCAGTTATGTCATATTTTCTGATTTCGCCTGTCATCATCGGAGTCTGAGGCAATCTGCCTTGATTTTCTATCATAAAACCGATCAATTTCTTTTGCAAGTCTCCATTATTTTTAGGCATATCACTTGCCAATATGCAGTATAAACCATAAGTAAGTTTTCCCACCGCAGGATTTCTCATCTCACTATTCAACTGATAACTCTTACACGCACTGAGCGTTATCCACTGCTCTGCTGCCGGAGCTATCGCATCTGGTTTCTTTTTCATTGGTATTTCAAACCTATCATACACACCTCTGACTATTTCATCATCATCATTCCCTCGCGACGAATCCCCGCTATGACAGGCATCTACTACTATAAGCATCTTCCCTGCATTGCCTATCTTTTTACGTATGTCTGTCAGTAATACGTTTATCTCATCATCTGCCAGGTGCTTTTCACCTCTATCCTTACTGCAATAACTCCTATATGCATCGTAAGGTATCCAACACTCATCCCATCCATCTCTTTCATCGCCCTCCCTGTCTGTCATTTGCTGACCATGTCCGGAGAAATGAATATACACAACGTCACCGGTCCTACATTGTTGTGCCAATAATCCAAAAGCTGTCGTTATCCCAGCCTTCGTTGCTTTGTCATTTACTAACGTAGATATGCTCTTATATCCGGCTTTCGTTAATATATCCTTTACCAACGGTACGTCTTTATCACCATTTATTTTTCCCCAACTCGTATCTTCCTGCTGTCCCAAACCAATTACCAATGCTCTTTTTGTTTGTGCGTGTAACAACACAGACAAAAAGAGCATTAAAGTTGCCAATATGTAAAACTTTCGTCTCTCAGTCGATACCGCCATATCAGATATCATTTCGTGCTTTTGAGTAATTAGTAGGGTACACTTGCTTACTGAAGTCATCTAAAAAATTATACTTTTCTATCTAAAAGCAATCAGATCAACCATCTCTAATTTTTCAGTTAGGTTTTAATCTGCCAATCTTGAATGAAAATTATATCGAATATTTAAATATACCATCAGTAGTACTACACCTATTAGAACTACAGGAACCGTAGCAAGAGCAAATGGTACATTAAAGCATAAATAATCATACAATCCATGAATTGTAGCTGGTACTAATATTGCCAATAAATAAAGAGCAATCCTAAATCTAGGATAAAGGAAAGCAAACGCAACGAAGTATGATGCTATACCACACCATATTGCATGAAGGAAAGGTAAACTGGTCAATCGTGCGATATTGGACAGGTATGAGAAAACATATCCATCTGCAATACCATTTTCTAAGAGTATCTGAAAATTAGGACCGAGCTGATAATTTATGCCTTCGTATACCCCAAATGCAATACCGGACATTAATCCATAAAATACAGCCGTTTGCGGTTTTATTACATTCTTCGAAAAATACAAGATCAAGAATACAGGCATCACTTTTACAAATTCTTCTACTACACCAATCCCTAATATGCAAGAGACCAATGATAGTATTACACTTCCCGTATCGTATAGTCCCTTAAATGGATTCAACTCTCCAATATTCAAAATAAAGAATACGACAGTCGTTAAAATCTGAGTTGCAAAAAACAGGAAAATTGTTGTTTTAAGTTTCACTTGTTCTGTTCTGAACAGATAATAGAAGAACAATCCCCATATAATTGAGAAATATAGCGATATGAAATAAAATAGAATATATGCATTAAGGAACGGCGCAATAACAATTATCCCCGATAAAGTAAGTCCCACCAAAGATAAGGTAAAAAGTTGTTTATTCTTTTTCCATGGCTCTTTTGTGAAAATAGTAGAGGGCAGAATCAATTCCCGGCCAATCTCCTTAATCTGTGAAAACACATTGCCTTTATGTTCTACAGACACCTTCTTGCCATGTCTTTGCAAGAAAAACTCGATAGTTCTAAAACTGTCAGGATACTCAACGTTATAAGCATAATCTCTCTTCAAAATTAGTCCCGAATGAACGAATTCTGCTATCTCATTTATGTTAAATGGCCCAAGAATTGTATCCTCTTTCATTATTTCATACTGTTCCATCTATTCTATCTTTTATTAAATCATTTAGACATGGATATCTATAATATTATCTCAAGAATAAGGATAATCACCTATAATACATAAATCAAAGACCGTCCGGCAAAATACGTAATCGGAAAATCATTAAATTTATCCCCTCAATTTGTCAATAAAAAAAGATCCACAAGCAAATACTATATAAATGTATCCCTATTCATTTTCTGATAAAACTTATACATACTAATATATTGTGAATGTTTTAGATTTTAAGCATGAATTATCGTACCAGATTTCAATACGATATGTTCCACTTCTCCAATAACCTTTGCTGGAATATCCCCATCCTGAAAGAGTGTAGGAATTATTCTCTCCACTATATATGTATACAGATTGTGATTGAGAAAATCCAAATGGCGATGATGTACCTCTACGAATAGAACCATCAGGATTATACCATTTAACTTTCAAGATTTTATCACCAGATGTAAGTCCTACATATTTAATACGTGGTTGAAGATACATTGTACTATTACCATACAAAGAATTCCCGTAGTTTGTATGTATATCTCCATCATCTGTAACATTTGCGATTTCAATATCAGTTATAATCAATGGATAAGTATTACTAACTTTACTTTTAAAACTGGAAAGCTCAGATTTAGCATTATCTCGTTCTTGTTTCAAACTACTAATTTCACTGCGAAGTGATGATGTGGCAGAGGATGCATTCTCGTATTTACTTCTATATTCATCTCGCTCACGGTTTGCACGAGAATAATTATCACCAGCATCTATATATAAGAAGCCTAATACAATCGCTACTATCGCAAATATTATAATGAAGAACCAATATCTCCCTTTACTTCCTCCATTAGCGGACATAATCGTTCCAGACAAAGTACTGATATATCCTTGGTCATCTATCTTTGCCAATTTTGCAATAGAACCATCATCTTTTATTTCAAAGATAGTCCCATCATTTGATATGCGATATGTTTTATCCATTTCCAACAATCAGTATTAATATATTTTGAAAGTTTTGGCTTTGAGACAAGTATTCTCATACCAAATCTCTATTCTGTAAGTACCACTACTCCAATTACCTTTATATTCATTCCCCCAACCACTAAGAAATAGTACATCATCTCCTCCACTTATGTATTCGTCATCCGATTGTGAAAATCCTGCGGGAGATGAGTCTCCTCTACTAATAGAGCCACTTGGCGTATACCATTTTACTTTTAAAGTCTTTGTCCCAGACTTCAAACCGACATAGGAAATTCGTGGTTTTAGATACATTGTATTATAATCATATATCCGCTCACCGTAACCAGTTTGAACATCTCCTCCTTTAGACGTATTACCTATTTCAATATCAGTAATAATCATAGGATATGCTTCCGACACATCATTAATTAAAGAGTTTGCTTCTGAAAGTTCCTTGTCTACATCATAATATCTTCCTATGTAATAATCCAAATTGTCAGATATTCGTAGATATAATACACCTAATATTGCTATCGTAGCAAGAAGAAAGATGATAAAGAACCAGTATTTGCCTTTACCTCCTTGTTGCCGGTTTACACTTCCAGAGAGCCCTGTGATATTTCCCTTATCATCAATTCTCGCTATTTTAGATATAGAACCATCTTCACGGATCTCAAAGATGGTTCCATCGTTAGATATTTTATAGTCCTTATTCATTTTGTTACATTGAACTTGCAATTCCTATTAAAATTCCTAATCCAAATGATATGCCGAGTACCCACAAAATCGCAATGGCCCATTTATGCTGAACTCTTTTAAATTCAGACACACTAGACCATGATTTTGCTTTCCATGCCCATTCGTTACCATTAATACCTAATGCTATACATCCTCCTAATGATATTAATGCACCTACGTAAGGAATAAAATTTACAATAATAAGTACCAATGGCCAATACACTCCATTGCATACGCCCCAAATCCAATTAAAGAAGAATGCGCCCCAGTTCCAGCCTTTTATTTCATCAGGTATTCCATTTGTATATGTTGAGTTATATTGAGGTTGAACCTGATGCTTCGGTGGAGCAGCAGGTGTTACAGGAGTCATAGGAGTATCATAGCGAGGTCTGTTGATAGTACCATCCTCATTGACTGAAGCTCCAAGCTCTTTTTGTACCATATCATCAAAATCGAAATGGTTAGCCGGCAACCATTCATCCATACTCTCTTCTGTTACCAGGATATCATCCATTAGTTGAAGATCTCTAACCTCTTTTGCTGAATAGGGACCATAAGTTTCCCCATCCATCTTTACATAAAATTTATATTCCATATTTTTCAAATTAATCCCAATCCCATATTTCCTTAAGCAACAAATAACCACCATAAACTATCGGGGTACCATATCCATTTGTCCACGCCACAATAGCGATTACAAAACCTATTACTATTATCGTTCCAATAATTCTCCTGAACATTGTCCAACCATCACTATTAGACGAATTGCTCGAACTTGACGATGATGTAGTGCTTGCACTACTATTTGTAGAATAAGAACTTGAGGTACCGGAAGATGAGCCACCAATATTACTATTCGGTCTCACAATCTGACCAAACTCATCCACGTATGCATCATCAAGGTTATTGTTCTCCCTCGTAGTTCTTCTATGTATCTGGCCAAATTCATCTACATAATATGAACCTTCTGTTTTCTGCTTTTCCGAAAAACAATATGATCTAAGAGGGGTAAAGTTTGGTTTTGTTATCTTTTTAACCTCAATACCATCTAAATCATTTGCGTCCAACTCGAATAACCCCATATCCACCAATTCCTGGTATGTGTAGGAATCGGTGGATTGTTCTCCGTCTATACGAATATGGTAACGATCCATATATTATTGAGCCGGATTTGCATATTCAACTTCTATGCTTGTAGTCACTTGCAATGGATGAGAGAATATCTCAGCCATCTCACCACCAATCTTAGGATTGTTCGTATTACATATTAAGGTATACTGAGAAAGATGATAAATTAACCGTTGAGTATAATTCTCATTATCTCTATTTAAAAGGTCAAGAATCATCTTAACACCTACTGTTGTTACGAAATTGATGTCAGCTGATATGCCCGGTTCAAATGAGCCTACTTCACCCATATACAAATGAGTATTTGCATTCACACGCCCCGATGTATCTCCCAATGCAGCAACAAAATCGGAATAGGCAGGCATACCCTCCGGCAAGCAATAGAAAATCTCACCAGCAAATGCTCTTTCCCAGAAACCGATAGAGACAAAAGGCATCTTGTATGGTTTCGCGAGCATAGAATCCGCATATAAGTCACCTTCGCGATTGTCTGCGCAACCAACGATAATTGTATCTGGTCCACAAAATGGCTCTATTACATCCAAAGCAACTTCCTGAATCATCTTTGTAGATGTCATCACTTGTGCATTCGGGTTGATTTGCAAAATGCGTTCTTTTACAGCAAGAACCTTATATTTACCAACATCCTGCATTCCGCATTGGTGACGGCAAATATTATGATAGCCCATAACATCCATATCAATCAAGAAGAATCTTCCAACACCGGCACGAGCCAACTCCATTGCAACCAAACTACCGACAGATCCGCAACCGATGATAACGGCCCCCTTCTTCAACATTATATCGGATTCCAGAATACCGGTATTACGAGAGAAAATGTCTATTTTAAGTTCTACGGGTGTAAGTTCACATAATGTATCTTCGGCTGTCTTAAAAACAATTTTCTCGTCTTCATAATATCCAATAAGTTTATCTTCCGTATTAGGCTGTTCAGGCTTTTCTGTATAAAAGTGTCCTAACAATATAGGTTTAGTCCCTCCCATATCTGCAGATGGTTCTTGAACATCAATTACATTGTAGTAATTACTTTCCTCATGATAATATCCCCACAAGGATAAATTATCATGAGCAATGTTATTCGGGAAACATACAGTAGGTATACGGCGTTTCCCTTTCATAAATTTATTTGCGTCAATCATATTAGTTTTGATTTATAGTTAACAATAATGTATCCTGTTCTTGATCATTATATGATACAATAATTTTAACAACTCCAACAGATACCGGTGTAACTTGACCCGAACTAGAATTAATAGTAGCTATAGATGAATCTTCTGAGCTGAAACATATAAGCTCATCAACTACCGGTCCGCTTTTTTCTAATAGAACACAATAATCCTTTTTTGTTATCGGAATACTTCCTGTACCTGTATTTTTCCAAGATTTAATTTTAATTGTGACATCATTATTTCCTGTCACCTCTTTATCTTGCGGTTCAACTGTTAGTACACAATCATAACTTTGCCCAGCGATAGTCGCCACAATATTTGTCGTACCTTCTTTAACAGCAGTTACCCCCCCTTTATCATCGACGGTTGCAACATCGCTATTATCCGAAGACCAATTAATCTCTGAATTTCCTTCTGTTCCATTAACTACTAATGTGAAAGTTTGTCCAACCCGTAATTGTCTTTTAGTTTCAGATAAAGTAAGAAGAGATAAATTCGAATTTTCATTTTTCACCTTGACTTCAACGTTACATTTTCCGATTTCTTTGTTATCAACTAAAAGAATAACTTTGGCTATTCCTTCTTTTTTAGCAGTTACTTTTCCTTTTTCATTTACAGTCGCAACTTCCTCTTCAGATGACCTCCATGTAACTTTTCGTTTATTCATTACATTCCCAGCTTCTAATATTTCACTATCACCAACATTCAAAGTCAATTCGGTAGCTGAAATTATAGGTTCTTTCTCGTCATCGTCATCAAACCATGAAATTACAGTTTCTGTCGCTGATTTTCCATAGTCAATCACCGTTTTGATAGAAAATATAGAGGCAATCACCAAGATCAAAGCTATTAGGTTCACAATCTTGTTTTTTTTTAGAATCTCCCAAATTTTCTTGTAATCATTTATCCATGAGGGATTTTCATTCTGAGGTTCAAAACTGTTGCTATTCTCCCGGTTTAGATTATCTTCTATAGTGTTACAAATATCAAGAGGTTCCTCATTTGCATGTCGTTGTCCTGTTCCATCCGTTCTCACACTACGAGACATTCTCGTATGAGAACGTTCAACAAAAGGGTTAAGATTACTATCTTCTCCATCATAATATTTCAATTGAAAATATTCCTCTGGAATAATGTCATCACCAACTTCAATTTCTACACGCTCATAATTAGGCCGGTTATGTTGACGTACCACATTTCTTGGATTATCCATATGATACATGGTTAATCTAAATTTCGGATCAATATTAACCAACCCTGATATTACACCACTGGGATTTTGTTGTGCAAAAGTTGTATTTGTACCATCATCAGTTGATGAAAATACATCCATTGAACCTGGGTGTCTATGCCATAGTCCAAGTAATTCCAGAGGTATTTTATACTGATTTGCAACTGACTGAGCCAAATAATTGACAAAGGCATCATCGTACTCAAAATATGCAATTTCAAATATACATCTTATGCCAGGAGGCAAAACCTCCATAACAATCCATACTCCATTATCAAGGGTATGTCCTAATAAGATACCGCCAGTCTCGACAGGATCTTTGTCGAAGCTTTCTCTAATAACAGCATTGTATGCCTTATTAGAGAAAACCACCATTTGACATTTATTACTCATAGACTAAATACCACCATGCCTGTTAAACGTTTCTTTAGAAAGGTCACCTGTAAGAACTAACTCATAAGACATAAGCCATTTCACAGACCAGCCAAGCACAGAAGCCGCACTAGTAACCGTAGAACCTGTTGAAACATTATCAGCTTCATTTGTACAGAGGTAAAGATTTTCAGATGAATCTCTCAAAAGATGGAAAGGTCTGAATCCACATTTGTTGATCAAATCATCCACATCTGGTAAAACCGGATATACACGAACTGAAGATCCCATTACCTGCTGAGGATGGTTGTTATTATAGACAGCCATAACGGTATATGTAAGGCGCTCGTTAAATTTTGTTTCATAGATACCTGGAATCAATTCTCCAATCCAAAACAAACGGCCATCATCAAGTTTGTCAAGTTTAAAATGAGGAAATGCTTTAGCCATTGCTATTTTCTCCATCTCAAGCAGTTCAGGATCTCTTTCATACCACTGATTTACTGCCAACTTTCCCTTTGGAATACTAATAGTAGAGTCTGTACCCTTATCATCTGTTACAGAACCATTATTCTTGAGGGTTATTTTACCACCTTCAAGCAACTTTTTTTTCAAAGCCTCACGTTTTGCTTTCAAAGCGGCATCATCCTCTGCCAACTTTCCTTTGGGGATACTGATAGTAGAGTCTGTACCCTTATCATCTGTTACAGAGCCATTATTCTTGAGGGTTATTTTACCACCTTCAAGCAACTTCTTCTTCAAAGCCTCACGCTTAGCCTTCAACTCGGCATCATCTTCTGCCAATCTTCCTTTTGGAATAAAAATCTTGTTCATATTAAAATGTTTTATATTATGAATACCATAGTTATTCTAATCTTTCATCCGATGTACTATTTTCTACTATTGAATTGGTTATTTGTGCCCAATAAGAGAGATCAAATATCTGTTGTGTAAACCTTTCATATCCTTCAGAATCCAACTTCTCTTGTACACAAATTAACAGTTCAACCAACATGTCGACAGCATCTTCCCCAATAACATCCATTACAGGCTGGAATACTAAATTTCCATTATCAATTTGCAGTCGATCAACAAGTATCTGATATATTTGAAGCAAATAGTTATAAGAATCTTCTCGCTCTGTTTGAATATAATCTTTGTAAAAATAGTATGCACCTTTCAACCAATTTTTAGCCACTGATGTTCCTTGGTAATAAACCAAACCTTGTTCAAACAGACCGTTATTCACATCATCTTGATGGCAGGCTTTCGTGTTCTTATTCGTAATGTAAATTATGCCACCCAAACTTACAGCAAATAGGGAATCTATTAAAATCCCTTCTTCAGATTTATTCTGAATAATAGGCACCTCTACATTTTGACCCATAAGATATCGCTCAAATAGCTTCTTTACACAAGGAATTACACAAGAGCCTCCGATAAGAAGTATTCTATTTATGTCTGACCATTGTTTTCTAACAGAGCGAATCAAGACTTGACACTCCTGAAAGGTTTTTTCCAGTAATGGTGTAATTAAAGTCTCAAACTCTTTTTGTGTAATATCAAAAGTTTGTCCTTTTAGAATCGGAATTGGATACGAAACAGAGTCATTTTCAGATAAAGCTTCTTTAATTTTCCGACACATCCTGCTCAAAGTGTCTATCTGAAGCACCCGTAATTGATCATCATTACTATACTCAATAGTTTTAGATGTATTGAAATGCTTATACAAAATAGCATCAAAATATTTACCTCCGCATTCTATTCCTGCAACATGCCCAAGGATTTTATATCCGTTTGAGCAATGTTGTATCAAAGCCGGATCAAAAGTGCCTCCACCTAAATCATAAACAAGAGTTAAACTATCTTGTTGTTGCCGTTGTATACTATTATAATAGATTGCTGCCGCTTCTGACTCTCTCAAGAATTCGACCTTCTCAAACCCTGCATATTGAGTAGCTTCACGCATTACATCAACTCTTGGATCAACAGCTGAATATGATGTTGGAATAGTTATAACAGCAGCAGTTATTGCTTCTCCACCAATAGCATATTCAGCGGATTTTTTTATTGTAACCAAAATCTCTCCAACAATATCTTTATATGCTGCATCAAGATGTGCTATCTTATTCTCATGAATATCCAACTTGAAATTCTTGATAAAACACTCAGGAGACTGGCAACGCCAAGGTAACGCGTCATTACAGACTCTAATTTTACCTGATTCATCCACGTATGCGACAGAAGGAAAGCCATACATATCGTAAAGCCCACCTAAAGGACGGACTTTTACAGGTTTTCCATCTACCAGAACGGATGCAGATGAATAACTCGTTCCAAAATCTATTGATACCCAATTCATACAATTTCATTAGTAAATTTTGTTTTACCCCCAAGAAAAAACATTCTCGCATTATTTAATGTATTCTCAGCACTCTTCATCTCCATATATGTATCTTCTATACGTTGTTGAAGTATATTATATGAAGATGACATCACTTTATAAAAGGCTGCTTTATGAGGCTCTATATCAGAGTATATATTATAGCGTTTCCGCCAATACAAGGCTCTGTTCTTGACCTTTTCAATCATTTCATTAACACTTGCCTCTGAAGGCAATTGCAGTCTTTCTATGACCGAATTACCAAATTCCCCACACAAAGCCATAAACTCATTTATCTCAGTTTCATCATATGAATTCTGATTCTCATATATTTCAGATAAGTAGCGCCATTCTTGAAACTCATGAATAGACAATAATGCAGTAACTATTTTCCTATTAATTTCTTCTATTACTTTAAGTTCTAAAATATCATTGCAAAATGATATGGCTTGCTTGCAAACATCTATTACAGATACGATCGTGCTTTGGCTTTTTACCAAAGCTGCACGATCTCCAAAATGCGCAATAATGGTTGACAACAGTTTTTCAAATCCACTCTTTTCCCTTAACTCCACTTTTAATAAATCAAGTCTACAAGTTGGATTATTCCAAACAGCATCAATTAATATATAAATACCATACAAACCAAACTTTCGATATAACGTCAACCTTCTTTCAACAGGGAGATTAACGTTATAATCTTTATCAACAAACAAATCCGGAGATGATAGCATTTCATATAAAACACCCGGTTCTGTCATTGATAAGCATCTTACACATTCATAATCTTCTTCTGTTATTGTAGATGAAGCTAATCCTAATAATGATGATACTGGCAAAATCGAAAATAATGCCCGCTTAACTTCGGGATACTTATCATATAATGTATTTTGAATAACACGCTTAGCATCGTCTATTATTCTTTTTTGAGGTACCATTGAAGACCACATTGTATCAACTTTAGCTAATACGCCTATAGCATTTAATGGAGTTAACGAGAACGCATCTGTTCCGGAATTTTGGAAATCTTGCAAAATAGTGAAAGTTGATTCTGCAATGCTTTTGGTAAATAGCATTATCACAGCATCAGGCTTTACCTCTTTCAGAAACGCAATGGTGTTTTTAGAATCAATTTCAGATAAAGCATCTAATCCTGGAGTATCAATGATGTTTATTTTCTTTAAAATACTATCATCAAAAAAAACCTCGATATATTTCACCTGTTCCTTCAGCACATTTTCATGTTGATGAGAAGCCCAGAAATCCCAATTATCATATGGAACATACTTTACTTCGCCATTCTTGAATACAACCTTTACATCAGCATTGGAATCTCCATATTTGAGCCAACTAACATTAAAGGTCTCTTCCATCTGACCTGTCCTTACCACCTCGTCCTTACCTAAGATAGCATTTACAAGAGTGGATTTTGAACTACTAATCTTTCCTATTATTGCCAACTGCATAGGTTGAGATAAACGTTCTAATGCCTCTTGTATTTTATCCGATACAAGAGACATTGAAACTTTGTTGTCTACAAGAATCTGCAAACATTCCTGCAAACACTTTTTCAGCTTATCTGCAACACTAATATCAATCATAAATCTTATTTCTCAAACGGATTAGTGAGCAATAATTCGGTTTGTTTTATATAAGTATCAACAAACTGTACTTGCCCTTCAATCACTTCTAATTGCTTCGCAACCTCTTTCTTATCATTTTCAATGCTCTTAATAACATCCATTACATCCTGCATTTCAGTAACAATTTCATTGGTCATACATTCTATGCTTTCTATAATGGCTTCATTGAATTCATCATAGCGCTGCTGGACATATGTCTTCAGATCGTTCATGCCAATAGTAATCTGAGGACCCAATTTTGATTTAAGTTCATAAATACGATTTGCTGTATTAGTATCCTTACTTGACTTATACACATAAGCTGCCGCTGCTGCTAATCCTCCTAATCCATATATTATAGGGCCACAGAATATGGAAAGAACTCCCGCGGCTAAGCCTGCAACACCCAGACCAGGAAGTGCTTGTCTTGTCATATTACATGCTTTATCTGCAATACTCTTCTCGGCAGGCGTCAGATCCACATTAATTCGTCCTGTAAAACCACCTTCTGAAATAAGAATCTCTTCACCTAACAGTTCGTTTACTTCATTAAATCCTGATTCAATCCTCAAATCCACTTCTGCTGCAATAGATTCCAATCCTAAATTGATTTGCTGAAGTACCCAATCACCTCCATTCTCGCTTTTAGCCTCTGGACGCTTAAGAATAGCACCAAGACACTCAGTAGAAAAAAGAATACTTTGTTTGGTAAGCTCGTTGATAACCTTTGTCTGAGAGTTCTTAATAATATGAGTTATCTTTTTTCTGATTTCGGATGAAGGGTTTAATACATTATCCTTCATCTGCTTCAGCTCCATTAATCGTTTCTTGAATAACTCTTGTTCTTCTTCATCTGGTTCTTTTAGTTGCGTAAATTGGTATGCTAATATCTCTTTTATGCCAAACAATGAATTGATTAGATTTTGCTTAACGCTTTCCAGAATAAAATTCTTATACTCAGGAACAGCGTTTTCTAAAATGGAATCTACTATTTCGCAGTTTGAAGATACTTTCATCTTCTCACTTTTGGATTGGTTGTACATATTCCAATGGGCAGATGAAACTGGAATTACATCTACACCTTGTACTGAAATACCACAATACTGAGAAACTTTATTCTTTATATCCGTGATTAACTGTTCTAATTCATCTTTCGTTTTCAAATCACTCTTATTTAAAATGATCTTACAACGTTTTGAATGCGGAACAATCTTTTCTTTATAAAAGTCAAGTTCTGTAGATGAAAGAGGCTCACCTGCATCAGCAACAAAAAATGTAATATCAGCTTTGGGTAACATATATAATGTCAAGAATAAATGTCGAGGATCAAGCCCGCCAACTCCCGGAGTATCTATAAGAGATAGTCCATCCTCCAATTTCGGAGATGGAATCTCTATAATCAACATTATGGTATTCTCTATCTCCAGAGATGTTCCCTTTGCATATTTTTCGATATTATCAAATGAAATCTCTTCAGATTGCAAATTGTTGATATCACCATAATATCTAGTCACCTTACGCTCCTTTCGATATCTGATAATAGATACCACGGCAGTTGCAATACCTGCATCCGTAGGACATAAATCTTCTTCCAAAAAGGCATTGATAAATGAAGATTTACCTCTCTTAAATTCACCACAAACCAATGCGGATACAGAATCCGAAGTTACTTGAGCCATCAATTTCGATAAATGCTCAAGGTCACTTTCTTTATGATGATTCTTAAGAACAGGTGCAACTTTCTTTAATAAAGCATTAAAGCGAGTAATCTTATCGTTGATCTGCTTATTCATAACATTAAGACATAAAAGTTGAATAGAAATCCATATCGTGAGTATCACAGAAATCCAGCATCATTTGCTGTTGCTGACAATATACTGCTGAGTTATAGTCACCAATACTATTGAAATAATCAATAGAGTCACTCAAAAATTCATTATAATCTCCATTACTAATCGGATCAATGAAAGTCATATCTGATCCTACCATAAGACACATTCCCGGATCAGTCATACAATATGAATCATAATCAATTTGGCTAAATCCCATTTCATATGTATTATGCATCATCTGAGTGGCTAAATCTATATCCAAATAGTCATTAAAAGCATAGCCAGAGAATATGTCGCCAAACATAATATCATTGTTAGCTACGCCCCAATATGCATCCATTAGAGAAGACACAGGAAAGTCATAAGTACCCATACCATTCAGACCATATACAGGTAAACCATAACTCAAGTCATTGAATATTTGAAAATCAGTATAGCCCATACCTGCCACAGAATCGATATGCCCTGTATCGTAATTAAAGTTTTGCATTCCATTAATTACATCAGGCACAGCAACATCTGTAGACACCATATAGCAATTGGCATCTGACCATGCATCCATAAATTGATCTAAAGGATATGTTTTATGATAATCTCCACTTCCTGGGTCTGTAACAATTACCTGTATATTATTAGGATCAGACGTGTCAATTCCACTAACAATAAGTGCATGGTCTGGTGTATCTCCATTAAAAAAGTCATTATACCACGCACTAAATTTATTTCCCCAGAGTTCTCCTGAGTCAACGCCAACAATGACCTTATGCCCTTGTGCAAGCTCACTAACAAGATTAAACACATTGGCATCTGCCTGACGAGTACAAGAAATATTGGCATCCTCAAGGAGATTTCCTATATCTTGAAACGTTGTACCTGATCCATCACCATGATACCATCCTTTTTCATAAGAATACTGCACCAATTGGTCTTCCGTAGCTGGAATACCAAATTCATTTAATATAATCTGTTGTGACTTAATTGCACATGTATCAGCATATGTTTGCTGATAAGGATTAACAGCATCACCAACCAATCTATTAGCTTCAAATATATCTGCCATAACTTTGATTATTTTGTTTCCGATGAAGAGTCTTGTATATAGATAAATCTTTCACTCCACGGACTCACTATTTAATTATTATATTTATTAATGACTAAAGGATGGAAAAAGTAACCTTTGTTTCTGTATTATTCTCAAATTTTCAAAAACCCACTTGGTACGTATCCCATAGCTATTGTGAGAAATCTTTTTTATTAATGTTCTCATATTATATTATTTTTATCGACCAAATAAAATAATTAAACATCTGATATTTCATTGAAACATCACTCTTTTTTTCTTAATATTGATTAATCAAAACACGAAAAGCGCAGACCCAATCGTCATTCGTCTCCAGGTATCGCCAAACACCCACTGCACAAATGAACAACTTTGTCTACGCTTCGTTATATTATAAGAAGAGCCATAGTTACCCTTCATTCTCAATAGAAAAAGAAAGGTAAGATAGATACAGGTTATAATAATACAAGCTAAACAACCGTTACTATTTTCTTGTGCAGTCTCATTCAATTTGGCGATTTTAGAGACAAGAATCAGCTTACGCTCGTTAACTAATATTTTTATTACAAAAACAAGTTCCTTCAAACTTGTTTGTCTATGCTCGCAAAATTAAATAAAAAAAAGAATTATACAAATAAATTCTTTGTTTTATCTAAAAAAATAAGAAAGCAGCATGAAAATCATCATCACATTCATTCAGAAGAAAATACATGCTGCCTAAAAATTGTCCTTGTGCAGTCTCATTCAATTTGGCGATTTTAGAGACAAGAACAATTAGTTTACTTTTATTTAAAACTATATACAAACATTAAAGATGCGATAAAGGTATGATAAATAAAAGATATAACAAAATACGATAAAAGCAAAATACACATAAAGAGTCAAAAAGCGTGATTATACATGCTATATTAGTGTGTATCATGCAAAAATTATATACGCATTACGTTCAATCAGATGGATAAAATGAAAACAAGGGATTATTACTACGATATTTTTTATAGTTACTAAAATAGGCACTAAAACGTTTTCGATGGATGAAGTAATAGAGTAGTAAGAGCAGAAAAACGATATATCAGGCAGGTATCTTATTAGAAATCAAGCATTTCAATATAGATATTTATTGCATGCAAAAGTACTATTTTAAGTATGCGTTAAATAGGTAATTAATAGTGACTTAAATACGTACTTTTACACCCATAAAGTACGTATTTTTACAATGCTTGTTTAGTATGTTTATACTTCAAAGAATTTGTATCCTTTATTAGCAGCCACATACACCACATACATTTGTATATTATAGTATGGGAATTGTACGCAAATTGTTTTCGCATATTGCTTCACCTGTTCCACATCTTCGCGACGTGGAGCATTGAGTGCCAGTACTTTCTTTGCTTCGCTTGCTTTGAAATACTTGAACTCTACAATCCGGTGATCCTTATAATATTCCGTTCCGGGAATTCCTGTCATCTCAAAATCCGAACGTCCGGCAGGATGGTTCTGTTCTAATGCAAAGGTGTAGCATTGGCTCAGATAACGCGAACACAGTTCAAAGAACGAACAACGAATGAAATTCTCATTCATCTTATCGAATACCTGTGCGGGAAACTGCCCAAGGTATTGATCGTAGTAGTTATGGAAAATACCTTCCATACGCCGGTCGTGAGTAAATTGTTCAAAGGCAGGAACGTAGCGGTTTGCAAAGTTATCAATGTCATTCAACTGGTTATAATAATCCATATAAATGCTACGCATGGTCAGGTTGGGCAACGTCATTCGGAAGGAATTCTTCAATGTCGTCATGCCCAAATAAAACAAGGAGACAGGATAGAAATTCTTGTCGAAAAACTTCTGCTTATTGAACTTGCTTCGTAAATCAGGCTGTGCATAAGCTATTTCATCTTCCATCACCAATGTATTGAGCAACTGTTTGGCATTCTCCTGACTCAACGCAAGCCGACGAATCCAATGGATGTCTGTACGCAAATTCTCATCAATCATTTCATCGGGAACAATACCATTGACAGCAAACTTTTTAAGAAAGTAAGTCAGTATGGTAGAATTAAACAAAGGCTCCGCATTAGGCTGAAACCGGTAACCGTCATAGTTGCTCACGATCAGTTTCCATATTTCATCGAATTGTTCTTCGTTACCGGAATATTTTCGGAGTACATAGCGTAGGTACACTTCTGCCTCTGCATGAGTAAAGCCAAGCATATTTAGAAAGTCAGGTTCGAGTGTCAAGATCTCCGCAATGTTGTATCCACTGGTCAAATCGTCCATTGTGACGGGAAGTACTCCTGTACAGAAACAGGTACGTATGCTTCCCTCACCGATACCTGCCTTTATTATTTTAAAGAAAGTACGTAAGAAACTGTCGGCAGTAGTCACTTGCTCATAGAGCGGATCTTTGTAAGCAGTCAACAACTGGTTGGTAAAATTGTCATATTCATCAATAAGAAGATATACCGGAGGAAGATTATGGGACGATACGTAACGCAACATATCCTCCAACATCTTTGTGACATCGGTTTTATCACTAAATTCAAAATCCGGGAATAAACGTGCATACCTGGCATCGGCTTTCACCATATCATAGATGACTCCGCAATTCAAATCATTAAAGTTCTTTTGTAACCCTTCCAGTGTATCGGTTACTACCATTTTAGAGAAGTCGAAACGAAGCACGAGATATTTATTATGCTCTTTTGTAGGATTACTTCCAACGTATGTGTCTCCAAACAATTCTGTAAAACGATCTGCCATATTCAAATCATAGTAAGCGGCCAACATAGACACTAACAAGCTCTTTCCGAAACGGCGCGGACGCAAAAAGACAGGAGCTTTATATAGTTCCAGATCGGGAATAAACATTGTCTTGTCCACATAGTAAAATCCACGTTCGCGCATTTCTACATAGTTTGCCACAGCATAAGGCACAGTGATTCTTACTGTTGATTTCATAACCTACTCTTCTTATATGAATTTGATATTGCGAATATACACCTTTTGGATGAGATAATTTAAGTTTATTCGTATTTTTGCATTTTAATTGAAAAAGCATGAACTCCATAAAACCACGTATCACTAAGCTTCTCAATGCCCTCAACGAAGGCGTGTTTGAGAAAGAACACACCATAGCCCTTTCCCTTCTGGCAGCCATTGCCGGAGAAAGTATCTTTCTGTTAGGTCCTCCGGGAGTTGCCAAGAGCTTGGTAGCCCGAAGACTTAAATATGCATTCAAAGAAAACAGTGCATTTGAGTATCTGATGTCCAGGTTTAGCACACCGGATGAGATATTCGGTCCGGTTTCCATCTCTAAGCTGAAAGATGAAGACACTTATGAACGAATCACGGAGGGATATCTGCCTACGGCCTCGGTAGTCTTTCTGGATGAAATATGGAAAGCCGGTCCGGCAATTCAGAACTCTTTGCTGACTGTTATCAATGAAAAGATATACCGTAACGGGCAGTTCACAGTAAAAGTCCCCCTGAAAGTATTGATTGCGGCTTCTAACGAATTACCTGCCAAAGGAGAAGGACTGGAAGCTCTCTATGACCGCTTTCTGATCCGGCAGTTCGTGGGCTGTATTGAACAGGAATTTGCTTTTGATCGCATGATTGCTTCTACACGGGACACCGAACCTTGCATTCCGGAGAAACTGACAATCAGTCCTAAAGAATACTCAGCCCTGCAGGAGGAAGCGGAAAAAGTAACATTACATTATACCTTCTTTGAACTAATACATACCATCAAACGAACCGTAGAACAATATAATACACAACGGGAGGCGAATCTTCCTCCTATTTATATATCAGACCGCCGCTGGAAAAAAATGGTTGGGTTGCTACGCACTTCGGCCTATCTGAACGAATCATCAACGGTCTGCTTTGCCGATTGCCTGCTGATCCCCTATTGCATCTGGGACGAGGTAAGCCAATTTCCCATTACCGAAGATATTGTACAGCGGGCCATCACTGATAGTATCAACACCTATCTGTTAGGCGAAAAACAGCTGGAACAAAAACTGGATGCACTCAAAGAAGATATGAAAGCAGAACACAGTCTGCGGGAAATCAGCGACCCTGCTATTCAGGTGGTAGATACTTTCTATCATCGCATCGAAGGATACCGTATTGCCGGAAACCTGCTTATGTTTGCGTCCGACTATCAGAATCTGAAGAAAGACAGCAACCGCCTGTTTTATATCCAGCAGGATAAATTCCGTCCGGTAAACAAAGTACTAAAGGTATATGATTTTGTAAAAAAACGCAGTATCGCTCAGAAAGATATTTATTCCCTGCGAAAAGGAAACCGTTCCGTGTTTGTCAATAACCAGGAGTATCCGCTACTCTGCTATGACGATTGTGCTCCATTACCCGAACAGAATGAAGATGCGAGTACCCCCTTTGAATTCCGGTTACAAGAGGTAATAGATTTACTGCATAACATGGAAACAGAATTTAAAAAACTATCTGAACGGGAAAACGAATATGCCAAGGAACACCTCTTTCTGAACGCCAAACAAAAAGGGGATCTGAAACGAATCCTGAATGGTACAGCCCATATCATTGAAAATTATCGGAACGAGTTGCGAATCATTGCTCATGCCCATGAACAAGAGAACAGGGACTATTAGGCTGAAAGAACTGCAAGACAGGTATTATGACCGTTTGCAGGATATTGCCTACGAGGTATATGATGAGCAGTTGCACAACCTCATTATCAAACCCGAAGAACTGGATACTGACATCCGGCAATACTTTCGTCATACCCTGCCCTCTCTGCAAGAATTTTATTCAAGGTATGCCAGTCAGTGGGAGTATTTTCATGAAACGGATGAAGCTTCAGATACAAAGTTTCTACGTTTTCTGGAGAATAGCGCTTATCCACTTTCTATGAAGTATAACCTGGTAGATCTCAATGTGAAATACTATCTGGAACGATTTCATGCCCTCAAACCCCGTTCTAAAGAGTGGAAAGCATTGCGAATACTTTTCTTCGACAAATGGCATCAATTGTTATCCAACAATGAGTTCAATTACCAGATGGAGCATATCAACCGCCTGTGCGAAGAGTTTTACCGCCTGCAATTATCGCTCTCTAAGAATCTGCCTGTCCGGGGAGGTTCCCGGTTGGTATGGTTGCTCCGAAACCATAAACAAATAGCGGAACAGATACTGGAATATGATGAGACAATCAAAAAAACTCCTGCCATACAAGAGTTAATTGAGAAATTAGGCAAACGGCATCAAGGTATACAGAAACGTTTTAAGATGACAGCCGGAATCCATAAAGAACAGATCATCACTCACTCGACCCGGAGTGACATTACCGGTATTTGTGAAGGCAATGATCTGAACAGTCTGTTACCAATTGAATATTGTTATCTGGCAGAAAAAGCCCTGCAACCTGTTTTCTTTGAACGATATGCCGAGAAAAAGCTTCAAATGATTGATTATGCCTCACGTGAGCTACGGGCCATGGATGATAAAAAGATGCCGGGTAACCAGGTTTCCGAGGAAGCTGAAGGTCCATTTATTGTCTGTATTGACACCTCCGGATCAATGGCAGGGAAAAGAGAGAAACTGGCCAAATCGGCTCTGCTCGCTATAGCCGAACTAACGGAAAAACAACATCGCAAATGCTATATCATAATCTTCTCTGACGATGTGGAATGTATCGAAATAACTGACTTAGGAAGCAGTTTCGATCGTCTGGTAGATTTCCTGTGCCAATCTTTTCACGGAGGTACAGATCTTGCTCCTGCCATAGCTCATACGATCCGGATGATTGAAACACAAGGATATCAGGAGGCAGATATGGTGATGATATCCGACTTTGAGATGATGCCAATAGATAAAGAATTATCAGCCCACATCCGACATATAAAAGAGAATCAAACAAAAATATATGCCTTGTCTATGGGAGAAGAACCCAAACAAAGCTACCTGGATATTTGCGATAAATACTGGGAGGTGCTTCCCGCACGGGGAGATACGCCGGACGATGGAAAATGAAGAAAATTATGTGAAAGAGAAGAAAAATAGACGATTTAATTATTAAAACATGTTATATAACAGAAGAATTTTCTTGGTTAATTTGCAAATGTACAAAAAGGCCGTACCTTTGTAATGTGTTTTTCATAGTATTAGATTTAAGGTTAACAAAGGTTGGAGCAAGGCGTTGCTCCTTTTTTTATGCCCATACCTGAAAAACATAAATTCTTTATAAATTTTACATTTATCTATATGGATCTGTACTTTAATGATAATCCAATTTGTAAATAACCACCATTATATTAATAAAATAACCGGATGAGAATCCGGCAAAGTACATCACCACCCAAAATTCCAATAACAGCTACTATCCACAAATGAGACTTCTTTAGATTACAAGACACTTTCAATGCCTGCACCATCCAAATAATAGAAAAGACCAGAAACGGGAAACCAATCAGCGACAAAACTATTGCCAAGTGAAAATAAGGCATAGAGAGTATTTCCGCCGGTGACATCGTAGGATCTATTTGTGACAATACTTGCATGGGTGGTAGGAAATTTATCAAATTCATCACAAGCATCGGGAGCTGAGCAAACAATACAGTACCAAACACATCTATAATCCGAATTTTAGAGTGTGAGAAAATAAGACCACCCAAATAGAATAAGGTAGCCGGAACTAACCACACAATAAGATGTTCTGCCAAATAGCACCACCAGGCGGGATTGGGAGCGGGACCAAAATGAAGCAAGCCGTGATAATGGTAGCCGGATGCCCAGCTCAATAATGTAGAAATTACCAGTCCCAGTATCCCCCAGGCTAATGCCTGCATTCCTGCAATCCGAATAAACGGATTAATAAGTATTTCTATTCTTTTCTTCATTTTATATATTCATTTTAGTTAGTTTTTCAATCAAATCATCCAATATATTGCGTACGGTTGGATAACTCACTCCCATACTTTTGGCCATATCTTTCAGGCTTCCACTGGATTTCACAAAATCAATAATAAACTGTTGCTCTTTCTCTGGCAAACGAGCCAATAAAGGTAATTCAAAACTACCACAGACTTCTGTGGCACATTGCTCACAAAACATACGTCCTACTTTCAGTGGGGCTTCACAAGAAGGACATTTCAACGGTAGACGTTTCTTTAGTTCACTCATTTTTTATTATATTTCCTTATAAAAGTATTCAGTGACGATATAAGAGTCGCATTGACTGGTAAAGAAGGGTTTGTATATATAGACATTTGCTTCTGAGGTTCCATTGTCTCACAATCTTTTAATACGTGATTCATTGAGTCAATCAGAAGTAATTCTGCTGTAGGCTTTGATTTCTTCAACAGTTCGGCATCTTTTACAGAGACCTGAATATCCTTTTTGCCCTGAACGATCAATACCGGTATCTTTAGAGAGGCAATAACCGTCTGAGGGTTGTATTTATACCAGGAAATTAAATAAGGCTGAACCGAAGCACGAAACAGAGACTGCACATACATAGACACTTGCTCTACTGTTTTACCACTTTTCAAAGATTCATTGATAGAAGCAACTTCTTTCTTTATCATTCCCGGCTGAGAAGCAACCTGCTCTTCAATCACTTCATAAGCCGGACGCCCTGCCCCTGCCAGAGAAACCAAAGCTTTCACTTCAGGCTGATTCACACAAGCCAACATCCCGATCAAAGAACCTTCGCTATGCCCTACCACAGTAATACCAGTAAACCTTTTATCTTTAGCCAGATAATTAATCCACCCTTTTACATCGTTTACATAGTCTTCAAAACGCAGCAGAGATTCTTCTTTTCCGGCAGCCGCACTGGTAGCTATCCCCCGCTTATCAAAGCGCAGTGAAGCGATTCCATTGGCAGCCAGTCCTTCTGCAAGAAACTTTAATGAGTTGTTTTTCATATTACCAATAGCCGAATTCCCATCCATATCCGTCGGACCGGAACCAGCAATTAATAACACGACCGGATATGTCTTCCCACCATTGGGAAGAAGCAATTCTCCATTAATATCTCCTTCCTTGGTATCCAGAGTTACGGTCTCACCATTCAATGGCATCAATTGTGCCTGACAAAGAAAGCAACAACAAGAAAATAAACTAACGAAGATTAAACTGATACGTTTCATGATATTTTTTTTAGAAGTTCATCATTATATTTGCAAATATAGATAGATAATTAAATAAATCAAATATATTTTTGAATAAAATTAAATATGATATTAATTTTATTCAAAATCAATTCTTCATTATGAATCAAACACTATACAAGTTATTCTCACCAAAATACTTTGTTGATGGAGCAATCAGTTTATCTTATAAGAGTAATGATCAGCTTTTCGGATCTTTCAACTATAGAACTCTACACATAGCAGGGCACTACCTGATTGATTTTATCCTAACACATAAATCATATAAAATAGCATAGGAATATACATTTATAAAGCACTGATAGTCAACATCTAAAAAACTGTACACTTTTGCATAGCAGGATTGTACACTTTTGTATGACAAGACTGTACAATCCTGTTATACTAAAGTGTACAATCTCGTTATTCTTCTTCAATTCAAAGATAAGTTCTATATAAATTGGGAGTCATTAATCATAAAAAAAGGTTATCTCAGTTTTACCTGAGACAACCTTCTATTTTTCCCCAAAAAAGGAAGATTCCTTTATTTCTTAATCACTTTAACAGTACTTGTACCATCTTCCGTAGTAACTTTAACAATATACTGTCCGTTTATCAAATCAGATACATTTAAGTTCGACACGTTCTCAGCCTGTTTTACTGTTACTCCCATTAAGTTAATGACAGCAACATTACAAGGAGTTGTAAAGTTCAATACATCAACTACCGGATTAGGATAAACAGATACACCAGCTCCCTGCTCAGTAGAAGAGATACCTGTACCACCGCCACCTGTAACTTCGTTTAATGAGAAGATGTTTTCCAACTTATCATTAGCAACTTTTGTCTGAGCAGTAGCCAATTTAGTTCCTAAAGCAGCTACACCGGTAGTAAGGTTGGCAGGGTTTGATTGAGTCATGGTACCATTAGAGATATTAACCCAGAAAGCAAGAGGAGTTTCGGCAGCATGAGATTTTGCATCTGCTGTATACCCAATCATATAAGCATAATCACCACAAATAGTCATACCTCCGAATTCTTCATTCTTCTGATTCTGTTCACCTTCATTTACTTTTGAGGTTACTGTAGAAGTGACTTCCAAAGAACTTTTATTTAGGACAGCAAGGTATAAATCATTAGTAGAAACAGACTCTTTACTTGAATCAAATGCTAACTTTGTGTTAAATGAACCAGCAATTAATAAAGCATCGCCTTTTACTTCCATAGATTTTATAAAACAGTAATTACCTATACTATGAGTGGTTGAATATTTTTTGGTAGAAGATGTATTATTATCCAAATTAATAGCAGAAATAATATGTCCATATTCTATAGTACCATCTTCGGACATAGCTAGTTCAAATTTCTCATCTTTTGAACCTATTGTCAATGTAACATTACCTACAGCCATAAATCCAGAATAAAGTTCATTGCCTGCAACCGTAAATGTGGCAGACTTAACAAACATCTGACTTTCCATTTGAGACTCTGATACAGCCATAGAAGCAATAATACCACTAACATTCAAATCTTCATTTAAAGAGAATACAGCTCCAGAAGATAAGTCTGAATATATCCCCCATCCCATAATATCTAAATAATTTCCCTTAAACGAAAAATCATTATTTTGAGTTAATCCGGTATAAAGTGCTGAAGCATATAATTTTCCATTATTATATTCTAATTTATTAATATCAAAATATAAAGCCCCTGGTTCTGGTTCATACATTCCACCTGCCACTAACTCTGGCAAGCCTTGTGGTACAAAACTCTGTACAGCCTTCAACACACCATTCACATCATACTTTGCAACAAAACCGGCAGCCCGTTCAGCAACATATGCATCGCCCTTTTTCATTCCTTCTTTCTCTACCGCATTTCCATCTGTACTGCCAAACTCTACTACATCCGCAAAGTTACCTGCAATATAAACATTTCCAGACGCATCAGTAGTTATAGCCTTAATAGTAGCAGCACCAGCTAAAGCTACCCCCCACTTTTCTGTGCCATCTGCGCCATACTTCAATAAGTAGGAACTCACGGCAATCGGAGCCAAATCTGTACCTGCAAATGAAAAACCATCTCCGGCAAATAAACCCGTTACATACATATCTCCCTGTGCAGAAAGAGCTACAGGATTACTGTTATTTACATCCTCAATAGGAAGAATACCCGTCTGAGACTTTGTCCAACTGTTATTCACGGTCGGTTGTCCTTGCGCTACAACTGATGCAGCCACACACAAAGCTAAAAGTAATACTTTTCTCATAAACAATCTTTGTTATAAATTAGACATAAAAAATATATATAAGTCTTTGTTATGGCTAAATGAAAAACATTACAACCATAACAAAGATACCTCCAACTTAGTTTGCCAACCCAGGATTGGCTTCTATTGCTTCACTTGGAATACGAATGGTATAGCGAGAATCATTTTCCTCAAGTACATAACTTGTTCCACCAAACGTCTTTTCCAGACGGGGACGTGTTGTCCTACGAAGATCAAACCAACGATGTCCTTCAAAAGCCAATTCACGGGTACGTTCATTATATATCTCCTGCAATAACTCATCGCGGCCCATAGCATTTACGGCTGCTTCTTTTGTTGCATAAGCATTAGCCGTATATCTTTTCTCCATAAGAGTAAGTAAGTTTTCACGAGCTACATCTATTGCAACCTCACCTGTCATCAAAGCAGCCTCAGCAGCATTCAAATATATTTCACCGACTCTGAATGAACAACGATACTGATTACTTCCACCTTTAATGACCTGAATGTTAGATGCAGTAACTTGTTTAAAGTATTTCGATTTACGCAAATCCCCTGTTCCATATAACTTCCATAACGAGGTAGCCACCTTAGCAGCACGCACATATTGAGCATTCATTACTTCTTCTAATGCTAAAATATTTTCAGAAGAGTTATATTCATTAGGCAGTATTGTCGACGATGACATATCAACTAACTGATTATTCACACTTAACACAGCTTCAGAAGCTTCAAGAGACTTTGCCCAATCTCCCATATACAAATAGACACGAGAGCGTAAAGCATTTACAGCCAGCGTAGTAAAACGATAATTATAGCCCAACTCCCATTTATCTACGTTCAAATATTTTTCGGCTTCTACAAGATCTGATAAAATAGAGCTATAAACTTCACCTACTGTATTACGAGTTAGCACAGCCTCCGTATCACTATTCAATTTAAGAGGAATAGCCTTAGAGGTCGCTGGATCACAATGAGTGTAAGGCTCACCATATAAATTTACCAACAGGAAGTGTACGTAAGCTCGCAACATATAAGACTCACCAACTAATTGCCTCACCTCGTCAACAGTACCTTCCTCAATCATATTTTCTGATTCAATCGTATAGTTGGCAGTAAACAATGCCCGGTAAAATTCACGCCACTTAAAACTGGTGGTAGTTTCTGAAGCACTCACATCATTCCATATCCATATATCTTTAAATGAATTTAAGTCTTCTGTAGCAAGAGAAGCGTCCATTAACATTTCATCAGAACGAAAAGCAGCCAACCCTCTATCCTCCGGTACATAATTATAAGCCTCTGCGAGTAGTGCTCTGAATTCTTTAGCAGTCCGGGGAATCACTTGTCCAACAGGCTGGATATCCAAATACTTGTCACAACTATATAAAGTTGCGATACATAATAAGACACAAACTAATTTTATATTCTTTATCATCATCAGCTGTTTAAAAATTTACATTAAGACTGAACGTAAATGATTTTGGAATCGGCTGTGCAAACTGGTTACTCATTGTTTCCGGATCCATAAAGTTATCATAATTAGCTCCAAAGACAAATAAGTTACGGCCTTCCAAAGCTACCGTTGCGGAAGCAATATTTAAAGTACGAAGAACCGATTCAGGTATTTTATAACCGAAACGAAGACTTTGTAATCTCACATGGTCTGAACGTTTCACCCACGTATCCAACATTTGATATAGAGGATACTCTGAATACTGTGTATATTCTGCTTTACGCTTGCTATCAGTCATTAATACCGGAAAATTTGTATTAGTATTTGTAGGCGACCATCTATTTAAAATATCCCGGTTAGTATTCATTCCACGATCAAAATTAGTAGGAGAATAAGAAGGTGCAACACGAGAATACATCTTCAGATTAAAAATAAAGTTCACCACCACTTCAAAGCGCTTTATATTAAATGTATTTACAAAACCACCAGAGAATAACGGATCAGTAGAACCAATATACGAATAGAGGTTACGTTGCTCTTCAGCACTCAAGGTACTCGCTCCTGCACTGTTGAGTTTCAACAATTGTTCGGCAGTCACTTTCTCACCGGCCTTATTATAAAATAACGGATAACCTTCCTCATCAAGTCCAGCGGTTTTATAAGCAAAAAGGGCACCTACAGGATAGCCTTCGCGCCCAGGCGTTGTCTGATTGGCTGGTACAGTCTCACGTAAAACCTTATTTTGGTTATATCCTAAATTAAAGTTTGTAAACCAAGTGAATCCATTACGATTAATATTACGAGTAGTCAAAGCTACCTCAAAACCTTCATTACGCATACTTGCCCAATTAACCATTGTCGATAGAAACCCTGTTTCAAGTGGCAACATGCGCAGAGCTATCAAATCTGTACCTTTACGACGATAATAATCTACAGTTACATTCAGAGCATTGTTAAACAATGCAATGTCTGTTCCAAAGTTCATAGTTTTTGTTTTCTCCCAACGCAATCGTTTATTCGGAGGATTACCCAGAGAAATAAGATCTTCAGTAACTCCAGGTAACATACTGACATTCATATAGTTTCCCATCACATACGATGAGGTACTTTTATCTATATTTCCTTGTACACCATAAGAAGCCCTTATCACTAAATTATCGATTTTCTTAAAATCTTTCATAAATGGCTCATTACTGATTCTCCACAATCCACTGAATGAATACAAAGGTAAAAAACGATATTTCTTAGAAACTCCAAAAATATCAGAGCCATCAAAACGTACACTTCCTCCTACTGTATAACGTTGTAGTAGAGAATAAGAAGCTGTTGAAAAGAAAGAAGCATAAGCATTCTCCACATAGTTTTTGGTATGCAATGGATAGGAACGAGCCCATGATTCATTTGGGAAAATCACAGGTTTGGTAGTTAAAGTTTTACGATCAAATCCGTACCCCGTACTATTCAAAGAATTATACCAGGTTTTACGTATTTCAGTTCCCGCCATCATTTCAAACTCATGAATATCATTATATGAATCACGATATTCCGCCTGAGTTTTCCAATTTATCTGAGAATTAGTATTTGCAGCTTCTGTATGTTTTCCACCATCAGGGAGGAAAGATTTATTGCCTAAAGAAGCAATTGTAGTAAACTCCTTATCCTTACGCATTGCATATGTATCATGATCTGCTATAGACTCCTTAGATACTGCATCTAATTGCATTCCAACTTGCGAAGTAGCTTTAAATCTATCATTGAAACGAAGCTCTACATCAAATATAGCCGACAAAGCATTAGTAGTCTGTTCATATGAAGTGTTATTTCTTTCTTCAAACACATTAAACATCAAATCAGAATCTCCTTTTCCCTGAATGTCAATATCATAAACATAATTACCATTTTCATCATAAGGTGTTTGATAAGGATTTGCTCTACGAGAATAATATACAAGATTTGTAAAACCGTCTTTATCTGTTAAATTCGCTTTACTTTTCCTTCTATTTGCGAACAACGATGCCCCGACCTTTAACATCTTATTTATCTTATAAGAAGTCTTCAACACCATATTTAAACGATTAGCTTCTACCCCTTGTACGTTTCCTTTCTCATCATAATAACCTAAAGAAGTATAATAGGTAGCTTTTTCAGAACCTCCGGAAAGACTCACATTGTATTCCTGATTAAAAGTTCCACGGAAAAGGATATCATTCCAATCTGTATTTATTGACCGCAATTTATTAATATCATTTTGTGCATCAGAACTAAGCGCATTCCATCCGCCATTCTTATAAGCACTTGTCAAGCCATAACGAGATATGATGCGTGCTACTTCACCTTTATTTTCACGATAGGTATAGTCACTTCCCAATAGATCAAGTTCCAGATTTACTTTTTCATCCGAACTTAATAAGTTTAAACGATCAATATCGAATTTAGGAGAATAAGACAACTTGGTAGAGAAGGTTATCTGAGGTTTACCAGCTCTACCACTCTTCGTTGTAATCACAATCACACCGTTAGCTGCACGCGCACCGTAGATAGCTGTTGCAGCAGCATCCTTCAAAACTGTAATACTCTCTATATCGGACGGATTCAAACCCGCAATAGCCGACTGATATATATTGTCTATATCTTTCAAGTCTTCCATTGTCGGAATCTCTGTTCCTGTCATCGGCACACCGTCAAGCACCCAAAGAGGGTCTTGCGTACCATTCAAAGAGGCAGTACCACGAATACGGATCTTAGGAGCTGCCCCAGGAGCTCCCGAAGAAGCAATAGAAGACAAGCCGGCTACCTGGCCGGAAAGTGCCTGATCAATACTCATTACCGAACCAATCTTATCATCTGTAATATCCAGTTTAGTAACCGCAGCTGTCAATTTGCGGCGTTCAATCGTTTGATATCCTGTTACAACAACCGCATCGAGCATATGCGCCGACGGTTGCAGAACAATCTCATAACTGCTTTTTCCGGCAACCAGATGTATGGTTTGTGATTCATATCCTACATAGCTGCACTGAAGAGTGGTCACTCCATCAGGCACGTTGATAGTGAACTTTCCGTCCATGTCCGTTATCACTCCTAAAGTAGTCTGGGAACTCCCTGCTTTCTTTAGGATCTCTGATGACACAAATACCGAGGCTCCAATCAGAGGCTCTTTGTAATCACCAGCAATAACCACACCTGTGATCTTCCTTTCCGCTGCATTTGCTCCAAAGGCAATGATGCAGCAGAGAGAAAATAATAAATAACTGATTATTCTTTTCATCAATAATTACGAATATAATTTTAATTAGCTACTATTTCAATGATTATTTCAAACCCAGCGCAGTGTTAATGCGCAGAATCATATCTTTATAATGATACTTTGTAGCTGTGTCTGATGTTCCCAGACGACTCTGCAACAAGTCTTTTATACGAAGCAACTCACCGCGTTTCACAGAGATTGCATCTGAAATACGATTCAACTGCGAACCGTAGAAGTTTAATTCGCGACGAGCCCCCATACGATCACTATCTAATGAATGATGTGCATACTCATCACAACTACACGCAGGCTCCTGATGATTCAACAAGAAATGATCATCCATCAGTTTTTTGTTGATCTTTACACCTTCACTTTCGGCAGCAGCAGTAATCAAGGCATCCAGGAAATTCTTCTGCAGGGCACGAGTCATAACGTCAGGTATTGCACCACGTTCGGTAGTAGCAAAAATACTACGATGCAAACCATCCATCAGATCCACAGCAGTAAAAGCCTTCTTACCATTCACCGACTCATTTTCGAGCATACGCATCAAACGATTGTTTGATAACAAATCCCATAGAATATATGATTGTGCATTCTTTAGTATCAGCGTAGGAGCATTCTCTACTACACCCAACGGAGTGTTACGAAGCAAATAAGTATACTCTCCTACTTCTGTATCAAACAGCCATTTAGGATAAGTCAGAACTTCATCAAGCAAGAATTTCAATGCAGCTTGTTGTTTCTCTTTCTCTACGAAAGTATAAGTCTTCTGCCCATCACCAACAACCGTATTCTCAATATAGATACCACCAATGTTGGCCATCACATGATAAAGATAGTTGTTCCACTGATTGATAACAGCATAGTACAAACGTGAAGCTTCTTCGTAGGTTTGTCCTTTCTCGCCGGTAGTAGTCCACTGGATAATCTGCGGCACGATACGTTTCAGGTTCTCAATACCCAAAAGAGAAGAACGTACTGCATCATCACCTAAATCTTCGTTCTGAGCACGTGGATCTACAGCATCACGTACATCCTGCGCTTCGCTATACTTATAAAGACGGTCAGTATGGCGACCTAAGAAATCATAAAGCAGCTCTTTTTCCGCTTCCGGAGTTTCCTTACCGTACCAACGATATCCGTATTCAATAGCAAAGATATCATACGGACCAATATGCGGAGAAAGTACCGTCACCCCATCACCCGGCTGTGCCACATAGTTGAAACGGGCATAGTCCATGATAGAGGAAGAAGTGGAATTCATACGGTCTGTAAATGACTTGGAACGCAATGAGTCTGTAGGAAATGCCCATGACCCCATCATGTTATGACGAAGTCCCAAAGAGTGACCTACTTCATGGCACGCTACGAAGCGCATAGCATCTCCCATCAGTTCATCAGAGAGTTTCACTCCACGGGCCTCAGGACGGATAGCACCCGTCTGCACCGTAATCCATTCCTGCAACATACCCAATACATTGTGCCACCACATGATATCTGCCTCAAGAATTTCTCCCGAACGCGGATCAAGAATAGACGGTCCCATCGCATTGGCTTTTGTAGAAGCAGCATAAGTCAGCACAGAATAATTCACGTCATCCATATCTATCGTCATGCTATCTGTAACCTCTTTTGCGATAATGGCATTTTTAAAACCGGCACGTTCAAAAGCCATCTGCCAGTCTTCGATACCTTGTTTGATATACTTACGCCAACGGTAAGGAGTAGAATTTTCAATATAAAACACAATCGGTTTAGCAGGTTCTACCAACTCGCCACGCAAGTAACGTTCACGATCTTCCGGTTTCGGTTCCAATCGCCAACGAGTGATAAATCGTTTTGTATCCACTCGTTGTTGCCCGTCACTATAACTCAATAACGGATTCGTAAAATAGCCTACACGTGCATTATCCAGTCTGCCTGTCATTGGTTTCTCCGGAAGAAGCATCAGTGAAGAGCTTACTTCTACAGTGACATATACGGAAGTGGTTCCTTCTGTTACTTTCGTTGTTAACTCAGAGGTTGCTACCACATTGTTCTCAAACGACTTAATAGAAAGGATCCGTGATAAGTTCTTTATAGAAGATGTACCTAAATTAATATTGGTAAACACATTATTGATGCTTGTTTCCGTACCATCATAAATGTCGTTCACCTTAACAACCATCATTGTTGAGTCATTATTAAATGCCTCAATCTTAAAACCAGCGATCAATGGAGAAATATAATTATCACGTACCGATTGACTGATGGCATCTTCGGCAGGTGAAAGAGGCAACGGACGACTCTGACGGATAAGCAACTTATTGGTTGCTTTATCAAGTTCGAAACGTACCATCTGGTTTTCGTAGTTAACGCCACGGTTCACTCCCGCTTCATTCAATTCAGCAGGAACACGTTGCAGTTTATTCACTACCAACATATCTCTACCCAGCAAACTCGCCGGAACCTCAAAATAATAGTCGTTCTTTTTCTGATATACGTTAAACATACCACGACGAACGATACTACCATCTCCGGTCAGTTTCTCATACTCATTTTTGGATTTAATACTGTCGTTGGATTCACTTTTCTTTTTCTTGCGGAACCATCCCATAGAATCGGGAGTCGGATTTCCGGCATACAATACAACGGAAGGACCGCACAGGAAAGCACCTGTGGCCACCGTAATCAGCAGGCTTGTTCTAAATTTCATCAAGTTAATCTATCAATTATCTGTTATTTCATTCTACTCTATAGAAGAAAGGGGACGACAAAGATAATAAAACTATCAATATGAACTATTATCAGCAACAAGTTTTGACCTTTTTTCTTAATTAAAACGAATTTTACTTGCATTTTCATACAAATGAATCCTGTTCCCTATTACACTTTAACAAAGTTTCTCTAAATTGAAATATAAAAAGAGAAGAGATATCACATATCAATCCGCCAATAATGCGTATCAGTAATTGAAATTCTATTTTAACCTAATCAGTTTGGGGTTTAATAACCTCTACCGTTACTTTCTCCTGTATTGATAAAGTCCTGTCTCATAGAGTAACGCACGAAGTCCCGGTAGACAACGTTGTTTTAGATGTACATGTAAAGCAATACGACATGTGCATGTGGGACAGTATGACATGTACATGTGGGACAGTATAACATGTACATGTAAAACAAAACAGGGCACCGAGAAAAAGAATGTTCCTTTTCGAGAAAGACAAAGCACAACACCGGGTAAGGACAATAATATCGTTTAGAGGCATCCCATAGCAAAAATAAGCTGCACCTTCACATAAAAAATAAACTCTTTCATTTTATTCTGCACTCAGTTTGTATTATCTTTGCCTACAAATCAAAACTACATGGAACTCTTAGTATATAAAGCCTCTGCCGGCTCCGGGAAGACTTTTACGCTTGCTGTAGAATACATCAAACTACTTATTCTTAATCCGCGTGCCTACCGCCAAATACTTGCTGTGACCTTTACGAATAAAGCTACGGCCGAAATGAAAGAACGTATTCTCAGCCAGCTTTATGGTATTTGGACTGAAGATCCGGATTCTGATGCTTACCTGAAACGGATCATAGAAGAAACGGGAAAGCAAACTGATGAAATACGAAAATCGGCCGGAATAGCTCTTAGCTATATGTTACACGATTACAGTCGTTTTCGTGTAGAAACAATAGACTCTTTCTTTCAGTCTGTGATGCGTAACCTGGCACGCGAACTTGAGCTAAGCCCCAATCTGAATATCGAACTGAACAACAGCGAAGTGCTGAGTGATGCAGTAGACAGCATGATTGAAAAACTGGCCCCTACCTCTCCCGTGCTTGCCTGGTTACTGAATTATATCGATGAACGTATTGCAGATGATAAACGCTGGAATGTGTCGGAAGAAGTGAAAAGTTTTGGCCGCAATATATTCGACGAAGGATACATAGAAAAGGGGGAAGGACTTCGGCAAAAGCTGATTGAAAATCCGGAAATTATAAAAAACTACCGTCGTGAACTAAAGGAAATGGAGACGGAAGCCCTTGAACAAATGAAAGGCTTCTACGATCAGTTTGAAGGAGAACTGGACGGACATGCATTAACTGCAGACGATCTGAAGAATGGTTCGCGCGGAATAGGAAGCTATTTTCGAAAACTCAATAATGGGATACTTGGTGATGATATCCGTAATACAACGGTAGAAAAATGTTTGAGTGATGAGAAGAACTGGGCAGCAAAAACCTCTCCGCGTTATGAAGATATACTTCGTTTAGCTGCCGACAGTCTGATGCCTTTGCTGAACGAAGCAGAGAAATTCCGGTCCAGGAATAACAAGATCGTAAACAGTTGCCGGCTCTCCATGCAGCATCTCAACAAAGTGCAGCTACTGGCCAATATAGACGAAGAAGTACGCCAACTGAACCGGGAAAATAACCGCTTTCTATTATCAGATACCAATGCCCTACTCCACCAATTGGTCAAAGACGGTGACTCTTCTTTTGTATTCGAAAAGATAGGAACGAATATCCGAAACGTAATGATAGATGAGTTTCAGGATACCAGCCGGATGCAATGGGGAAATTTCAAATTGTTATTATTGGAAGGACTCTCTCAGGGAGCCGACAGTTTGATAGTAGGCGATGTGAAACAATCTATTTATCGTTGGAGAAATGGTGACTGGGGAATACTTAACGGATTGAATGACCGGATAGAACACTTTCCGATTCGTGTGGAAACACTAAAGATCAACCGAAGAAGCGAAACGAATGTCATACGGTTTAACAACGAACTATTTACAGCAGCAGTAGAGTACCTGAACACTCTGTATAAAAATGAATTGAGCACCGACTGTGAAGCGTTGCAAAAAGCCTATTCGGACGTAGCACAAGAATCTCCTAAAGAGAAACAGATGGGATACGTCAAAGTCTCTTTCCTTGAACCGGATGAAGAGCATGATTACACAGAAAAAACACTTATAAGCCTGGGTGAAGAAGTGGAACAGTTGCTGAGCTCAGGAGTGAAGCAGAACGATATCGCCATTCTTGTCCGCAAAAATAAAAGTATCCCCCGCATTGCAGACTATTTTGACAAAACACTACAATACAAAATTGTATCTGATGAAGCCTTTCGGCTGGATGCTTCGCTTGCCATCTGTATGATGATAGATGCACTGCGCTACCTTTCTGATCCGGAAAACCGGATAGCAAGGGCTTCACTAATTATGAATTACCAATTAAAAATTAAAGGTTTTGAGGGAGAATTGGATGCATTGCTTACAGGAGCACCCAAAGAGTTATTACCGGAAGCTTTTATTGAAAACATAAAGACTCTAAGGTTAATGCCTCTTTATGAGTTGCTGGAAGAGCTATTCAGTATCTTCGAAATGAACCGTATCAGTGCTCAGGATGCTTACCTGTTTGCTTTCTTTGATGCTGTAACAGATTATCTGCAAAGCAATTCTTCTGAGTTGGATAGTTTTATCCGCTTCTGGGAGGAAACATTATGCAACAAGACTATTCCCAGTGGAGAGATAGAAGGAATCCGTATCTTCTCAATTCATAAGTCGAAGGGATTGGAATTTCACACAGTACTCCTGCCTTTCTGTGACTGGAAAATGGAAAATGAGACCAATAATCAGCTCGTGTGGTGTACTCCGGCAGCAGCACCATTCAATGAGCTTGATATCGTCCCCGTCAACTACTCTACACAGATGGCGGAGTCCGTATACCGGGAAGACTACCTGCAAGAACGCCTGCAACTATGGGTGGATAATCTGAATCTGCTTTACGTAGCCTTTACCCGTGCCGGAAAAAATCTGATAGTATGGAGTCGAAAAGGACAACGCAATACAATGTCGGAATTACTCACTGCAGCCCTACCAGAAGTAGCGCGCAGAAATGGGACAGAATGGGACGGAGAAGAACCCTATGAACAAGGAGAACTTTGTCCCTCTTCGGAAGAGAAGAAAAAAATATCTGACAACAAGCTTACCCGGAAAGCAGAGAAACTGCCGGTCAGAATGGAGTCCATGCGGCATGAGATAGAGTTCCGGCAATCCAACCGCTCAGCGGACTTCATCAAAGGAATTGAGGAAGAAGAATCGGATGACCGCTTTATCAATCGCGGACGGTTGCTACATACTCTGTTCTCGGCTATTGAAACGGAAAAAGACATTGATACGGCCATAGAAAGATTGATCTTTGAAGGCGTTATCGGTAGCCGCAAAGTGGAAGAAGAGATACGGGAAGTGACTCATAAGGCTTTCTCCATGCCCGAAATACAAGAGTGGTACTCAGGACGTTGGCAATTGTTCAATGAATGTGCCATTATATATAAAGAAGACGGAGTATTGCAAACCCGCCGACCGGACAGGGTAATGATGCAGAACGGGCAAGTAGTGGTAGTGGACTTCAAATTTGGTAAACCGAACAAAAAGTACAACAAGCAGGTGCAGGGATACATGCAATTACTAACGAGGATGGGATATAGCAATATCAGCGGTTATCTGTGGTATGTAGACGAAAGTAAAATAGAGAAAGTACGCAATTGATAGCAAGAGAAATGAAAACAGCAACTCTAATAGGTATTAGCAGACATCGGCTTACCACAGACGGTGAAGGGGTGACAACACTCGTAGCATTCCACGGATGTCCCCTGCGTTGCAAATATTGCCTGAATCCCCAATCATTTGCCCAAGAGGGAGTCTGGAAACAATATGACTGTGAACAGCTCTATGAAGAAGTTAAAATAGACGAACTGTACTTCCTTGCTACCCATGGAGGTGTTACATTCGGAGGTGGAGAACCGGCACTGCAAAGTAACTTTATCAGTGAATTCAGGAGACTCTGCGGCACCGGATGGAAAATAACCATTGAAACATCTCTGAACGTGCCACAAGAGAATATAGAAAGATTATTACCGGTGGTCGATTGTTATATCGTCGATATTAAAGATATGAATAATGATCGTTACGAAACATATACCGGGAAAAGTAATACGCGTGTCATCGAGAATCTCCGTTGGTTGGTGGTACAAGGAAAAGCGAAACAAATCACTGTTCGCGTTCCTCACATCCCGTCATACAATACGGAAACAGATATAGAGAACAGTATACATCAACTAAAAGAAATCGGACTGTCCGATTTCGATCGGTTTACCTACCGAACTTAAATACAGATAATGCTTATGAAACGAGGAAAACAGACTTGCAGGATTTTAAAAGAGATCCGCCGGCAAATAGCCGAAGCGAATGATATTGAATTCATCACTTCCGAGTGTCAATATCAAGGCGAGTGCTTAGGCACATGCCCCAAATGTGAAGCGGAAGTCCGTTATCTGGAACAACAGTTGGAACGGAAAAGAATGGCAGGAAAAGCAATCACAGTGTTAGGTATATCTGCAGGATTGGTGGCAACAGCACCACTGACATCGTGTACAAGTCCGAAGAAACCGGATCATATTTCTACTTACGACAGTATTGCCGAAACTGATACAACGGAAACAATCTGTATGGAGATGGAAGGAGATATAGCCTTAAAAATCGATACTCCGAATATTAAAGATGTTTCAGCACCGCCTTCTATACCGATGGTGGGAGAAATTCCATGCAATTTACAAGATAGCACGGCAATAGATACACTGGTCGTAATAGACGAAGAGCCCATCGAAGGAGAAGTTCCTGAGGACAACGAAGCGTATGTGTCCGCCTGTGACAATATGCCGGAATTTCCCGGAGGTACCAAAGCCTTGATGGAATATCTGGCCCGAAACATAAAATATGAAGGCCCCATAGCACAAGGAGACATAGGCATATCCGGCCGGGTAATCATTCAAATTATCATCGACAAAGAAGGTAATGTCACTGATCCCAAGGTAGTCCAGTCCGTTGATCCTTATCTTGACAAGGAGGCATTACGCGTTGTCAGCCATATGCCTAAGTGGACACCGGGAACACAGCAAGGCAAACCGGTGGCTGTGAAATATTCTATTCCGGTAGTTTTCAGAATGCAATAATTACTAAAGTGCCGTATTTGAGTAATGAAAGCTGTCGGCAAAGCATTGGCCCTTGAGCATTATTTGCGTACGAAACTAAAATCGTTATATCATAAAGTATGAAAACATTTCTCCAACTGGTCGCTCAAGACCTTCATAGTAAAATAGGAAACGATTTATCGCGTGTAGCAATCGTTTTCCCCAACAAACGTGCCAGCTTGTTCTTCAACGAACATTTGGCTTCACAATCCGATCATCCTATCTGGTCTCCTGCTTATGTCAGCATTAGCGAATTGTTCCAGCAACTGTCCGATCAGAAACTGGGAGATCCCATCCGGTTGGTGTGTGAGTTGTATAAGATTTTTCGTGAAGAGACAAAAAGTGAAGAATCTCTGGACGACTTCTACTTTTGGGGTGAACTACTTATCAGCGACTTTGACGATGTAGACAAAAATCTTGTAGATGCAGATAAACTCTTTACCAATCTGCAGGATCTGAAAAATATTATGGATGATTTCGACTTTCTGGATAAAGAACAGGAGGATGCTATTCGTCAATTTTTCCAGAACTTCTCCATAGAAAAACATACCAAACTGAAAGAGAAATTTATTTCTCTTTGGGACAAGCTTGGGGACATTTATCGGAATTATCGTTCACAACTTGCCTCTTTAGGCATTGCTTACGAAGGAATGCTCTACCGCAATGTCATTGAAGCACTTGATACGAATGCTTTGCGGTATGACAAATATGTATTCGTAGGTTTTAATGTGCTCAACAAAGTGGAAACCCGCTTCTTCTCCCTACTACAAGAAGCAGGCAAAGCACTTTTCTATTGGGACTATGATTTGTTTTACACCCGTCTGCCCCAGCAAAGACATGAAGCAGGCGAGTTTATTCTCCGTAATCTGGAGAAGTTTCCGAATGAACTTCCCGAAACTGTATTCGATTGTCTGCGTCATCCCAAGAAAGTACGTTTCATTTCTTCTCCCACAGAAAATGCCCAGGCACGTTATCTTCCGGAATGGGTCAGAGATACATTGTTAAACAAAGACCTTCAAGAAAAGCCTTGCGAAGAAAAAGAAAACGCAGTAGTACTTTGCAATGAATCTTTATTACTTCCTGTCCTGCACTCTATTCCGTCAGAAGTAAAAAACGTCAATATCACCATGGGATTCCCATTGGCACAGACCCCGGTTTATAGTTTTATCAATGCTGTCGTTGAGTTGCAAACAACCGGTTATCATTCTGAGACTGGTCGTTACAGCTATGATACCGTACAGGCCGTACTAAAGCATCCCTATACCCGCCAAATCTCTCTCAAAGCCGAACCACTGGAACGTGAACTGACAAAGACCAACCGCTTCTATCCTCTGCCTACAGAACTGAAGCAGGATGATTTCCTATCACTGCTCTTCACCCCAAGAAGTGGTATCCGGGCAATCTGTCTTTACATCACAGAGTTACTGAAAGAAGTATCTACCCTCTATCGCCAGGAATCGGAGCAGGATGATATTTTTAATCAACTCTATCGTGAGTCATTGTTCAAGAGCTACACAATGGTAAATCGCCTGCTCAACCTGATTGAGAACGGAGAGTTACAAATACGTATCGATACTTTGAAGCGCCTGCTTAGCCGTATCCTGAATGCAGCTAACATCCCATTCCACGGTGAACCGGCTATCGGCATGCAGGTAATGGGAGTACTCGAAACCCGTAATCTTGACTTCCGTAATCTCATCATGCTTTCACTCAACGAAGGGCAATTGCCTAAGTCCAGCGGTGAGTCTTCCTTCATCCCTTACAATCTCCGTAAGGCTTTTGGTATGACAACCATCGAACACAAGAATGCAGTATATGCTTATTACTTCTATCGCCTTATACAGCGGGCAGAAAATGTAACATTGGTATATAACACTTCGTCAGACGGCTTGAACCGCGGAGAATGGTCACGTTTTATGTTACAGTTCCTTGTAGAATGGCCACACGACATCAGCCGGGAATTTCTTGAAGCCGGTCAGTCACCACAAAGCAGCCGTGATATCTGTATTGAAAAAACACCGGAAATATTGAATCGCCTCCGCAATACATACAACTTCGAATCTAATTCCAAAGCATTTGCTCTCTCTCCATCGGCGCTCAATGCCTACCTGGATTGTCGCCTGCGTTTTTATTATCGCTATGTAGCCGGGCTAAAAACTCCCGATGAGGTAAGTGCGGAAATAGACTCAGCCCTGTTTGGTACTATTTTCCACCGTTCAGCGGAACTTGCTTACGGTGATTTAAGTGCTAACGGCAAAGAGATAAGAAAAGAAGATTTAGAACGCCTTCTACGTGATGACGTTCGTTTGCAAGGATACGTAGATCGTGCCTTCAAAGAAGAATTCTTCCATGTTGATCTCAACGAACGACCGGAATACAATGGAGTGCAACTAATAAACTCCAAGGTAATAGGCTCATATCTTCGGCAACTGTTACGCAATGACCTGCAATATGCACCTTTCTCTATGGTAGGTATGGAAAAAAAGGTACAGGAAGAAGTGACAGTAAATACTCCTGAAAGTCCGATAAAGATACGGATAGGCGGAACGATCGACCGCATGGATTGCAAAGACGATACACTTCGTATTGTTGATTACAAAACAGGAGGAAGTCCCAAAACACCAACAAACATTGAACAACTGTTCACTCCCGCCGAAGGAAGACCGAATTATATCTTTCAGACCTTTTTGTATGCAGCCATCATGAGCAGGCAGCAGTCCCTGAAAGTAGCTCCTGCCCTACTCTATATTCACCGGGCTGCTAATGAAAACTATTCTCCAGTTATCGAAATGGGCGAACCTCGGAAGCCAAAGATACCAGTCAATAACTTTGCCTTCTTTGAAGACGAATTCCGGGAGCGGTTACAAACTCTGTTGGAAGAAATCTTTGGGAATGAAACGCCCTTTACCCAAACAGAAAACACGAAAGTCTGCGAATACTGCGACTTCCGTGCTTTGTGCAAAAGGTAAATCATCGTTTTATTTTCCTGCTTCTCCTATTTTGAAAGAGACAACTATATCCCCTTTCTGTAACCGCCCAATCAGTATTGTGGCAGGATGTACTGGAAGGGGAATTGATTCTTCCATATCAGAAATAACTTGATTATACACTTCAACTCCGAAAGGATCATATAATGAAAGACGATATCCATCTCCGTCTTTTACAATCAGCTGATTATCGATAATCGAATAAGTAGGCGCAGAAAGAACCGCCTCTTCTATTCCATCGGGAAAGTCCGAACAGTCATAGATCATTTCATCTCCCGTATAACAACGTAGCAACTTATACTGCGGAGCATCCAGATAATAACCGGAATTGTCTAAATAAAGTAATAGATTCAATGATCCCACATCTTCCAGCCACACATGTTTAATATCTCCCTCTAACACAACACGTTTCAGTGATTTCCCCATACATTGTATCATGTCTGCCTGTATCACTTTATAAGGACTATATCCGGAAGGTGCGTAATATACTTCTGTACGATAAAGCCGTGTACAAAGATAAACCTGCTTACCGACAGAATGATTAAAGTTATAGAGAGAATAATCATAAGCCAAAGTAAGGCCGCTTCGACTATTAAAAGTCCAATAAATTACTCCATTCACATCATATAAATAACCACCATCATAACGATACCCATTTTTATAAACCGGATAACTTGGATAATTATTTATCAACTGAGGCTCTCCAATTGTAAATTTGTCAATGCTATTTGATGGAGTCTGGATTTCCCAAGTCTTACCTACCTTAAGAAAAGTAGACTTATAATTAGGATCAACGACCTGACCACTATGATAAAGAGCAGATTTATCCGAAGCAAGTACTTGTACAAGGCTTGTACTCGTATTACTACCATCAGTTGGAATCGCTAAATCAGCACCCCAAAAACCTAATGTACTCCCAATACCTTCAATCCAAATATCTCCATTACTATAATTAGAGCTGATTTCCATCACTTTCCGTCCACTTTCAAAGTAAACATTCTCCACTGTCAATGTTACAATATTACCAGGAAAACCTAAATCAGACAAATTACCTCCAGTATTCCAAGGTATAACGTATGATTCAATCTTGTCTCCTTTTTCTTTAGAGAAATCATACAATAGTAATCTCTCCGGATCATTTGTATATTCCTGAAACGGATAATACCACACTTTACGATCTTCTTCCAGAAAGGCTCCAATTAACGCCTCATTCATATACAGTTTCTTGCAGTTTTTATCTCCGAGTAGCGTGTCTCCTCCTAATTCATAAAAGCAATCGACATCTACATACTTATCACGCCAACCTCCATAACTGAAATAATTTGTTTTCCATTGTGTACCAGTCTGTGAGAATTCCGTTTGAGCCTGCATATAAACAGGATACATACAACACAAAAACAATAATAGAATAGTAGTATTTTTCATAATATCAATATTTTGGTTGAACAATCCTCAAAGGTAATAATAAAGAACTAAGACGTTATATCTTAACAAAGAAATTATTCAAAAATTATACTTTAGACAACGAGGCCATCACCAACCGGATATCTGCATACGACACGTCATCGCCCAAACCTGCTTTTATAAGCGTAATGCTTGGGGCATCGGCGTGTTGTTGTAGATACTGTGTTATTTTATCAACCTTCTCTTGTGGGACCAGATCATTAATTCTAATTACTCCCGAACGTACATAATGTTCCAGATGTCCGGCTATCGTACCGGTTACCAATTCACGGGCCTTAGCGATCTCCTCAATGTTCATGCCTTGACGGAACATAGAGAAGCTCACCTCTTTCGTGTCTTGCTTAGGAGTTTTAACTATAACTGTTGCATCCGGCTTTGTGGCAACCACCTCCTCTTTTATCTTTTTCTTAGGGGCCTCTGGCATCTCAGGACGTTCCACATTGTTCTCTTTCACATAGTTATTCACCATATTCAGTAATACATCCCCATATTTCTCGGCTCCCTTCTTTCCAAAATAAGGAATACGAACCAAAGAGGTCACGTCCACCGGCAACAAATTGACAATACCTAATATGGCTTTCTGTTGGATAATTGTATACACAGGAACTCCTGCCTGTGCGGCTTCTGAATTTCGCCAGGCTATCAATTGTTTATAGAGTTCAGGATGAAGAATATCGGTAGGAACTTCTATCTTATCGGCCCTCTGTCCTCCTCTCTCCCTCTTTCCTTCTCCTCTCTCTCGTCTCCCCTCGCCATTCTCTTCTGTGATCGTCAATATAGCTTTCTGTTTCAAATAAGTTGATACGGAAAAGCCATGTTCCTCTGTTGAGGTCAGAGTTCCCTTTTTCACATGCAATGCCACCCGCAACACACCCAAGGCCTCGGTGATTTTCTTCTTTACCTCTTTATTATCTGTCTGTATTTTGGTTTCAGAGACCAAAGGAAAGACTATCTCCTCCAATTTTTCTCTAAAATAACGGGCACCGGATATTAAACGGCTCTGTAATTGCCGATCACCCACATAATCATCTGTCGCATTCACCAAATCTGTATACTGGATTCGAAAAGTATCTCCTACCTTCGTTATGTTTGCTTTATATAACTCATAAGCTCCTTTGTATCGTTCCAACAACTTGGGATAAAGGCGATAAAGATGTTCATCCAACAAGCGAAGCACCAATGCAAAATGCCGTTCCAACGAATGAAAGTCAAACTGCTCGCAAAGTAATTCATAAAAATACTGGCGTTGCAACTTATTCAACTTCTGCCGATCCGGAGACAACGCTTCTACCTCACGGGTAAAGTGATCAATTGTATCATCACTGATTATTGCCTCTTGTCTAAGCGGAGAACCCAACACCAACCCCTCCAGGCTTTTACAGCGACTCAATGCCACATACACTTGTCCATGAGCAAAGGAAGCATTCGCATCAATGATAGCCCGCTCAAAAGTAAGCCCCTGGCTCTTATGGATAGTAATGGCCCATGCCAAACGAACAGGATACTGCCGGAAACGTCCCTCTACCTCTTCTGTTATCTCTTTCGTTACGGGGTTCAAGGTATATTTACTATTTGTCCACTCCTCAGTCTCTAAAAGAAAAGATTCTGCATCTCCATTACCACGTACCCTAATGCCATCTTTACATACGTCTGTCACCAACCCGATCTTACCATTATAAAACCGATGTTCACCCGAAGAATCATTCTTGATAAACATAATCTGGGCCCCTTTCTTCACCGTCAATATTTCATCGGCAGGATAAGCAGACTCAGGGAATGTACCTTCCGTCTTTGCACGAAAACGATAAGGCTGTCCCGGCAACGCTGTCAGCTGGCGGTCATTATACTGCTGAGCCTGATAATTATGAGTAGTCAAACGGATATAACCCTCTTCTTCCCTGGGACGAAAACCGGGAAGATAACGTTTGTTGAGTTCGGCAAGTACTGACTCATCCGCTGTATTCTCCCGTATCTTATTCAAAAGATTCAAAAAAGTGGTATCACTCTGACGATATACTTTTTTCAATTCAATCGTGACATATTCTGTCTCTTTCAACGTGCGGCTACCAAAAAAGAAAGCAGTATCATAATACGGACTCAACAATTGCCAATCTTCTTCTTTCACCACAGGAGCCAACTGCTGTAAGTCTCCGATCATCAGGATTTGTACACCGCCAAAAGGTTTATGGCGATCACGATATTGCCGCAGTACTGCATCAATAGCATCCAGCAGATCAGCACGTACCATACTGACTTCATCAATCACCAACAGATCCATACTACGTATAATGTTAATCTTCTCTTTTCCGAATTTATGAAAAGTTTGTGCCGACATAAATTTCGTATCCGGCACATAAGGTGCAAAAGGAAGTTGGAAGAAAGAGTGTATTGTCACTCCACCGGCATTGATAGCAGCAATCCCGGTAGGTGCTACAACTACCATACGTTTGGGCGATTTTGCTTTCAACTCTCTGAGAAAAGTAGTCTTTCCGGTTCCGGCTTTTCCGGTAAGAAACAGGTGGGTACCAGTATTTTCTATAAACTGCCAGGCAAGTTGTATTTCGAAATTGGTTTCCATGTATATAGTTTTTCCGTCAAAGATACTGAAATTTACAATACCCCTGCCCCTGTAGTAAGAAAATATTAATATAAATGAAACAGGAATGTAATACAGTATGCAATTTCATTTCACAAAGCTATCCCTATCTTTGCAGACATCATTTATAAAACACAATTCTTATGGACTTTATTCAGTTTATTATCGATTTCATTTTACATATCGATGTCCATTTAGCAGAACTTATAGCTCAATATGGAATATGGGTATATGCTATCTTATTCCTGATTATCTTTTGTGAAACAGGGTTAGTTGTTACTCCGTTCCTTCCGGGTGACTCACTACTGTTTGTAGCCGGTGCACTGGGCTCACTCCCTACAAACAATATTAATGTACATATAATGGCACTGGCATTAATACTGGCAGCCATCCTTGGAGATTCGTCCAACTATCTGATAGGACGATTCTTCGGAGAGAAATTATTCAGTAACCGGGACTCCAAAATATTCAAACAAAGTTATCTGGAAAAGACACATGGCTTCTATGAGAAGTACGGAGGAAAAACAATTATCTTAGCCCGTTTTGTACCAATAGTACGTACCTTCGCTCCTTTTGTGGCAGGTATGGGACATATGAACTACAGGCATTTTTCTGTCTTTAATGTAACCGGAGGTATAATATGGGTAGTAATCTTCATCTATGCAGGCTATTTCTTCGGTGGCCTGCCTTTTGTTCAGGAAAACCTGAAATTACTCATTTTAGGGATTATTGTAGTATCCGTACTCCCAGGAGTTATTGAAGTAATAAGAAACAAGAGAAGTAAATAAACAAATACAGAGTAAGCCTATTGACAAAAATAAAGAGCAATGTAACACAATCACATTGCTCTTTATTTTTATCAATCAGTCTCTTTTACTATTTCATCGATCCACCTATTATATCCAGCAGTTCATTCGTAATAGCCTGCTGGCGTCCCTTATTATATTGCTTCGTCAGATCCTGAATCAGTTCATTTGCATTGTCCGTAGCCACCTGCATTGCCAACGTACGAGCAGCATGTTCAGATGCATTAGAGTCCATTGCAGCCGTAAAGAGTTTCTGTTTCAATACCTTCGGAATAAGATCAGCTATAAATTGCTCTCTCGAAGGTTCTACGATATAATCCTTTACCACTTTATCTTCCTCTATATCTTCTTCATGCTCTTCCTCTACTTGCGTCAGATCAATAGGCAAATAACGTTCCCGAAGCAACTCCTGCACTCCCATCGACTTAAAATGATGATAGATCAACTCTACCCGGTCTATCTCTTTGGATACAAAAAGTTCCATCAGGTGTTCGGCCAGTGCAGCTGCTTCCTGATAAGTCGGTTTATCCGCTAACTGCTGATAACTTCCTTTGGGAACAAACCCCATCTTCTTCACAGCCTCTTCTACCTTGCGTCCAACCGGATAAATAAAAATATTATCTTGTCCCAGTTTACGATATTCGCCAACTGTATGTAGAAACATTTTAATAACATTGGCATTGAAAGCTCCACACAACGAACTATTGGATGAGAACATGACAATAGCTACGCGTTTTACCTCTCTTCCTTGGATGTAAGGCGATTCTATCGAAAGTTCGCCACTAAGAAAGTTACGTAAAATCTTATTCATCTGCCTTTGATAAGGCAACATATTTTCAATGGCCCCCTGTGCTTTATGCAATTTGGCAGAAGCCACCATCTTCATTGCTGAAGTGATCTTTCGTGTACTCTGTACCGAATTTATTCTGGTTTTTACTTCTTTAAGTGAAGCCATATTCTTTAGTAGTTAGAAGTTAGTAGTAAATAGTTAGTGAGAAGTAGTTAAGTAGTCAAGTAGTCAAGTAGCAAATAGTTTAGCGTTAAATACAGCAGTAGTATCCTACTTACTACTTAACTACTTGACTACTTAACTACTACATAAATTGTTTAGCCACCATCTCTGCTGTTTCCCTGATACCTTTCTCTACATTTTCATCAATGACACCTGTTTTGAGTACATCAAGTACATCTGTCTGATGATTAATGGCAAGGCTCTCCTGAAAACTACGTTCAAAATCTTCTACCTTATCAAGAGGAACATTACGCAACAACCCATGAACACCGCAATACAAAATCGCAATTTGTTTCTCTACCGGCATCGGACTATACTGCGGCTGCACAAGCAAACGGGTGTTCTTCTGTCCCTTATCGATAATATGAGCAGTCACAGGATCCATATCGCCACTAAACTTCGTAAACGCTTCCAACTCCCGGTATTGTGCCTGGTCAATCTTCAATGTACCAGCCACCTTCTTCATGGCTTTAATCTGTGCATTACCTCCTACACGCGATACAGAAATACCTACATTGATAGCCGGACGATTACCTTGGTTAAACAGATCAGTATCAAGGAAAATCTGTCCGTCGGTAATTGAAATCACATTAGTAGGAATATAAGCAGATACGTCACCGGCTTGCGTCTCGATAATCGGTAACGCAGTCAAAGACCCACCCCCTTTTACCAATCCTTTCAAACTATCAGGAAGATCGTTCATTTCGCGGGCTACTTCCTCCTGATTAATAATCTTGGCAGCACGCTCCAATAAACGTGAATGCAGATAGAAGATATCCCCCGGATAAGCTTCACGACCAGATGGACGACGAAGAATTAAAGAAACTTCACGATAAGCAACCGCCTGTTTGGAAAGGTCATCATAAACCACCAATGCATCCCGACCGGTATCACGGAAATACTCCCCGATAGCAGCACCGGAGAATGGTGAGAAATATTGCAAGGCAGCAGGATCGCCAGCCGTAGCAGCAACTACAATCGTATAATCCATTGCACCATATTCACGTAAGGTATTTACGATAGAAGCAACTGTAGAGCCCTTCTGTCCGATAGCAACATAGATACAATATACAGGTTTACCGGCCAGATAATTATCACGCTGGTTGATTATAGTATCAATAGCAATGGCTGTTTTACCAGTTTGACGGTCTCCAATAATCAACTCACGTTGCCCACGCCCGATAGGGATCATAGCATCAACTGCTTTCAGCCCGGTCTGCAACGGTTGATTTACCGGCTGACGAAAAATAACTCCCGGCGCTTTACGCTCCAGTGGCATTTCATACAACTGTCCTCCAATCGTACCTTTACCATCCAATGGTTCCCCCAACGGATCAATAACACGCCCCAACATGCCTTCTCCTACACGGATAGAAGCAATACGTTTGGTACGTTTGACGATATAGCCCTCTTTGATTCTATCTGTAGGGCCTAATAACACAGCACCTACATTGTCTTCTTCCAGATTCATCACAATGGCTTTAATACCATTGTCAAACTCCAGCAATTCATTCGCTTCGGCATTGCGCAACCCATAGATACGCGCCACACCATCACTGACCTGCAACACGGTACCTATCTCATCAAGTTGCACACGTGTATCAATGCCTTCAAGCTGACGGCGCAGGATATCGGAGACTTCGCTTACTTTTATATTTTCAGACATAACTTTGATTTACGATTTATTCCCTACGGTCATGACCATTATCTGATCTTTAACACATAGGAACGTTAACGATTTACGATTAATATTAGTCCGATTCATGATCTTACAATCTAAACACAAAGTATTCTCAATCGTAAATCGTAAATCGTCCAATCGTAAATCCCTATACGATTCTTCTGTTCTTATCAATAAATTGTTGTTTCACTCGTTTCAGCTGGGTAGTTATACTGGCATCAAGACGATAATCATTGACATCGAATATAAAACCACCTTCAATAGACGGGTCTACCACGGTTTCCAGTTCCATCTGGGCATGAAGAATCATCCCCGCAGAGTTACGTATCCGTTCTTCTGTCTCTTTGTTGACCGCTACTGCCGTAGTAAGTCTACCCACTCCAATGTGTTTCAACTTCCGGTATAAATCCAGAAAAGATAAACAGATAAACTGCAGAAACTGTTCCCTGTTGTTTTTCAATACCAAAGTGATGAAACGTGAAAACTCACGGCTTACATTTTTATCACCGGTAGCTGCCGTACAAATCAATGAATACTTCTCCCGAATGTTCAAAACAGGATTTGCCAAAGCTTCCCTCAGACGGGGAACCGCACTGAGGCTCTTCGACAACATTTTCATTTCTTTGTAAAGCACGTCTTCCGTATGCTTTTCCTTCGCATATTCAATCAGTGCTTTGGCATAACGCATTGAAACAATTCCTATATCCATACTCTTTCACTTAATTCTTACTGTCCAACACTTCATCCAGCATCCGGTCTATCATAGCCATCTGCTCACTATCTTCATTCAGATTTTTACGGATCACCTTTTCGGCAATATCTACTGAAAGTAAAGCTACCTGGCGACGAATGTCACGAATAGCTTCCTCCTTTTCAATCTGAATCTGCTTCTTCACCTCATCCAATTCTTTCTGAGCTGCGGCTTCTGCTTTTTTGCGGGCCTCGTGAATTATTTTATCACGCTCCTGCATGGCCTCTTTCAAGATACGTCCCTGCTCCTTGTTAGCGGCAACCACAAGTGCTTCACCCTGTTCTTTGAGTTTAGCCAACTGGGCATTCGCTTCCCTTGCCACCTCCAAAGACTGGTCGATGTATGTTTTACGGCCATCCACCATCTTGACGATAATAGGAAAGCCATATTTTGCCAATACAACGAACACAATCCCAAACGAGAGGAGCATCCAGAATAACAGGCCACTATCGGGTAATAACAATGACATAAATTTATTTACAATTTATTCCCTACGGTCATGACCATTATCTGACCTTTAACACATAGGTACGTTGACGATTTACAAATTACGATTTAATACTCTCTACTCTTCTATTTACAAGATACAACTTACAAATCACCAATCGCCAACGCCATAACCGCATGGCAAATTGTAAATTGTAATTTGTCTAATTGTAAATTACAAGAAGAATACCAACAGACAAACAACTACTGCCAACAAAGCCACACCTTCTATCAGCGCAGCAGCAATAATCATATTCATACGAATATCGCCTGAAGCTTCCGGTTGACGGGCAATAGCTTCCATTGCCGAACCACCGATTTTACCAATACCCAAACCTGCACCGATAACGGCAAGACCAGCTCCAATTGCTGCTCCCAATTTTCCGATAGCAGCACCTGCGGCTGCTTGTAATAAGACTGATAGTAACATAATTTTCAGTTTTAAAATGGTTTATATTATTAATTTAAAATTCAGATTAGTCAAACTCACTTTTATTCAGTAGCTTCTTCCGACTTTCCACCCTCTTGCGCCAGTCCGATAAACACAGCAGACAACATGGTAAATACATAAGCCTGAATAAAAGCCACCAACAACTCAAGTGCATTCATAAATATATTAAACAACACAGAAGCAACAGTCAACGTACCGTTCAAAGCAGGCCCCATACTTGCCGAGATAAAGATAAGACAAGTCAATACCAACATCGCCATATGTCCCGAAAGCATATTTGCAAACAGACGGATCATCAAAGCAAATGGTTTGGTAAATACACCGAAAAACTCAATAAACGGCATCATCGGTATAGGCACTTTTAACCACCAGGGTACATCAGGCCAAAAAATATCTTTCCAGTAATGTTTGGATCCGAAGATATTTACAGCAAGGAAAGTACAGATAGCCAGCACCATTGTTATGGCAATATTACCTGTTACATTTGCTCCCCCGGGAAAGAAAGGTATCAATCCCATAATATTATTAATGAAAATAAAGAAGAAAGCTGTCAATAAATAAGGAGCAAATTTTTTATAATTAGGACCTACACAACTCTTTATTACATCATCATGTATCATCATGATAAACATCTCCATAAAGCCTACAAAACCACCTGGTGCCGCTGCACCCTGTTCACGTTTACGATACCAATGTGCCACACCCAAAATAATGATCAACAACAGAGCACTGTTTATCAACAATGACAAAGTAACTTTAGTAATAGAAATATCCCATGGACGTATTTCCTCACCAGCTGCATCATGTTCTATTATTTTGCCCTCATAGCGGCTTCCTGCGGGAGCAATAGAAAATCCTTCGTAGGTTCCCCCATTCTCTTCTAACCGTGAAGACAAAAATGAATGCCAGCCACTATTAGAACTGTATACAATCACAGGCAATGGAATTGTAATGTGAGTATCCCCCCACGTAGTGATATGCCACTCATAGGAGTCTCCGATATGGCCAAAGACTATGCTCTTCACATCAACTGTGTTCTCCTTTTGCTCCTGAGGGGTAATATCATCTTCCTGCGCCACTGCAGGAGAAGCAATCAGCAACCCAAGTATGAGGAGTAATCCTGTGAATATGTTATGCAACTGTTTCATTTTTTGTTTTATTTTTCTTTTGTCGTTTCTTATTCAGTTCATAACCGGCAAAGAAACTTGTCTCAAATATCAAATACAGCAGATAGTACACTATAAAAGTAAGCATAAATGCCACTGCCTCTTCTCTAACTACCATACAATAAACAACAAGCACTATAACAGATAAAATCATTTTAAGCACTTTCATAGCCAAATGCAGCAGCAATATCTTGTCCGGAGCAAACCTCCTGCAAGCATCGAACATATAAATATTAAATACTCCAAAAATATAGAAGTATATCGGAATTAACGGATATCCTCCAAAATAATGTTCGGGCACCAAAGAGAAGTAAGTCACACCACCCACCCCACTCAATAAGAGAGTAAGGATCGTAAGATAGAGCAAATACTTACGCTTCGTTAAACTAATGTTCATCTTATTATATCGCTGTGTTTTTCTGTTAATCTTATTTTTGTCTTGTCAGGAGATGCACACAGAAACCGTTTCATCACTCATCTCTACAAAACCACCTTCTATATCAAGCGTACACTCTTCATTATCCTCCGTCACATAGCTCAACTTTCCTTCCTTTAAAGAAGAGACAATCGGAGCATGCTGTGGCAGAATAGTGAACGAACCTATAACTCCGGGCAGCGTCACGCTATTCACTTCCCCATTATATATCTCTTTTTCCGGAGAAACAATACTCAAATGCAGCCTTTTCATTAACTATTATTTTTTAATTATTTATTTGCCTGTTCAAGCAACTGCTTACCCTTCTCAATAGCCTCCTCTATTGTACCTACATTCAAGAAAGCCTGTTCCGGCAAATTATCAACTTCACCATCCAGAATCATACGGAATCCCTTTATCGTATCCTCTATAGAGACCATCACTCCCGGTACTCCTGTAAACTGCTCAGCCACAGCAAAAGGTTGCGATAGGAATCTCTGCACACGACGCGCACGGTTTACAATTGTACGGTCTTCATCCGAAAGTTCCTCCATACCCAGAATGGAGATAATATCCTGTAATTCCTTATTACGCTGAAGAATCTGTTTTACCCTTTGAGCCACCTCATAATGTTCCTGCCCTACGATATGCGGATCAAGAATACGAGAAGTAGATGCCAACGGGTCTACGGCCGGATAAATACCCAATTCCGTAATTTTACGGTCGAGTACGGTTGTTGCATCCAAATGCGTAAAAGTTGTTGCCGGTGCCGGGTCAGTCAAATCGTCAGCCGGTACATATACAGCCTGTACAGAAGTAATAGAACCATATCGGGTTGAAGTAATACGTTCCTGCATGGCTCCCATTTCCGTAGCCAAAGTCGGCTGATAACCTACTGCCGAAGGCATACGTCCCAGCAATGCTGATACTTCAGAACCTGCTTGTGTAAAACGGAAAATATTATCAATAAAGAACAGAATATCCTTCGGACCTTCATCTCCCGAATGCATATCACGGAAAGACTCAGCTACTGTAAGTCCCGATAAAGCTACTGAAGCACGTGCTCCCGGCGGTTCATTCATCTGACCGAACACCAGAGATACCTGCGACTTCTCCACTTCTTCATAGTCCACCTTCGAAAGATCCCAATGCCCCTTCTCCATGCTTTCCTTAAAAGCTTCTCCATAGCGTATAACTCCAGACTCAATCATTTCACGAAGCAAGTCATTACCCTCACGCGTACGCTCTCCTACTCCGGCAAAAACAGAGAATCCGTTATGCTTTTTAGCAATATTATTAATTAACTCCTGAATAAGCACCGTTTTACCTACACCAGCACCACCAAACAAACCAATCTTACCACCTTTTGAATAAGGCTCCAGCAAGTCGATTACTTTGATACCTGTATAGAGTACTTCCTGTACAGTCGTTAAATCTTCAAATTTAGGGGGATCACGGTGAATAGAATAGGCTCCTTTACGGCTGAGTTCTCTCATACCATCAATAGAGTCGCCAACGACATTCATAAGTCGTCCTTTAATTTGCTCACCTACCGGCATAGTAATAGGGCCACCTGTCGGATATACTTTCATACCACGTTGCAGTCCGTCTGTGCTATCCATTGCAACGGTTCTTACCGTATTTTCACCAATGTGTTGCTGCACCTCTACAATCAGAATTTTGCCATTCGGTCTTCTTATCTCCAATGCGTCGTGTATACTTGGCAACACAATCTCAGCTTCCGTAGTTTCAAAGTACACATCAACCACAGGTCCGATTACCTGAGAGATATGTCCGATAATCTGTGACATAAGCAATCTTTTTATATATTATTTTCTAAACTTCGTAGTATAGTAAGCCGCGTTTTTACCAACTTTACTATAAACATAACATCTGAGTTTTTCTTTTGTTCACTAACGTACACAAACAAGTAGTTAGACAAACAACTTTGCAAATGTAGAAACAAATGTGACTCATTATTCTGATTTGCTTTTTTTTTGTTTTAGATAACATTCGTTAGTCTAAAAAATCCTACTTTTTGACCTAAATTCACAGTAAAACAGAAGTATTATAATCAAATTATCATTCAGAGATTTATTTCATCAAAAAAAACGTTTTCATATAAAAGAGTTTTTTCCTTTCTACGACGGAGTCAACAGATTAGGTTAAAAGAGAAAAAGTAAAAGAGACAACGAGTTTCGTGTCCGAACACGTAATAATTCTATATACAATGCCAATCCCATAAGAAATACAACAACAGTAGAGTATAAAAAAGGCTATATTAATTTTTGCAAATAATAAAAAAATCTCCCGGCAGATTCTTTTTACAGATCTACCGGGAGATTATTTTATTTCTATAGTGTAGAATGGAGCTACTACATCCCTACAATTACTTCTACTACCCTTCTGATGTCATCATCGATCAACGTAGGTCCCGAAGGCAGACACAAACCTATATCAAACAAATGCTCACTCGTACCATTTCCATAAAAAGGAGCATCTTTAAATACCGGTTGCAGATGCATCGGCTTCCACAACGGGCGGGTCTCGATATTCTCTGCATCCAGCTTCAGGCGAATATCCTCACGGGTTTTACCTGCTATCGAAGGATCTACCAGGATACAAGTCAGCCAAAAGTTAGAATTGAAATTATTGTCTGGGTTTTCCATAACAGTTATCCCATCTATATTCTTAAAGAGCTCTGTATACAAAGCATGAATCGCCCGTCTGCGTGCCACATGTTCCTCCAGCACAAACATCTGTCCACGGCCAATACCCGCACAAATGTTGCTCATACGATAGTTATAACCAATATGTGTATGCTGATAATGCGGAGCGGCATCACGAGCCTGTGTAGCATAAAACTTTGTAAGTTTAGCTTCCTCTTCCGTTTTACACACCAAAGCACCACCACCCGAAGTAGTGATCATCTTATTGCCATTGAAAGAAAGTGCAGCCAATTCTCCAAACGTACCGCATTTCCGCCCGTTCAATTCCGAGCCTAAGGCTTCAGCAGCATCTTCTAATACAGGGATATCATAACGCCCGGCTATCTCCATAATCTCATCCATCTTGGCAGGCATACCATACAGATGCACGGGAATAATTGCTTTCGGAAGTTTTCCTGTTTTTCTCAAACGGTCTTTGATAGCCTCCTCCAATAATACGGGGTCCATATTCCAGGTATCCGTCTCACTATCCACAAACACTGGTTTTGCTTCCAAATAAGAGATGGGATTGGCAGAAGCAGCAAAAGTGAAACTTTGGCAAATCACTTCATCTCCCGGTTTTACACCAAGAAGAATCAAGCCTAAATGGAGTGCAGCCGTACCGGCACTCAATGCTACAACCCTTCTATCACTGTCAATTGTCAATTGTCCATTGTCAACTAAGAATTGCCTTAGCGATTCTTCAAAAGCGTCTACGTTAGGTCCCAAAGGAACAACCCAGTTCGTATCAAAAGCCTCTTTTATAAAGTCTTGCTCACGGCCACCCATGTGAGCAAGCGAAAGCCAGATTCTCTTGTTCATTTTATTTCTATATTTATAAGTTCTTTATTATCTTACAGCGATTACCCACCGCCAATACATGATCCGGAATATCTTTGGTTACAACAGAGCCAGCGCCTATCACACTCCAACTACCAATTTTCACACCTGGAGCTATTGTAGATCCCGCGCCAATCAACGTACCTTCGCCCACATATACATTGCCACAAAGTGTAGAGTGCGGAGCGATATGTACATAATCACTTATTGTACAATCATGATCAACTGACGCACCGGTATTAATAATACAATGCTTCCCAATACTGACACAAGATTGAATAATGGCACCCGGCATTACAACACTACCTAAATGAATGTTTGCGACTTGTGAAACAATAGAAAGCGGATGAATAGCCCGGCCGAACTCTACTGACAACATCTTCGCAATATTAGAGCGTATCCTATTGTTTCCGATACTGATTATCAACGGTCCCCGGACTTCCGACGGACGTAGTACGGGATAATCAAGAAGATGAGTAAGCGACTCATCATCATCAAACAAAGCTTCAATCGATTCATGATTAGCTTTTAAAATATCAATGATCACTTTGGCATGACCACTTGCACCATATAAATACATTCGTTTAATTATTTCCAGTAAAAGGTTCCATTGTAACAGAAGTATCAGAACTGATTCCTTCACGAACAAAAACCTTCCTGATAGTCAAGAGGAAGATTTTCAAATCCAACAGAAAAGAACAATGATCCACATACCACACATCCAGTTCAAACTTCTTCGTCCAAGAGATGGCATTACGACCATTCACCTGTGCCCAACCGGTTATACCCGGACGAACCTCATGACGTCGGGCTTGCTCTTTACTGTATAAAGGTAAATATTGAGGTAATAAAGGACGAGGACCTATCAAAGCCATATCTCCTTTTAGCACATTTATTAATTGGGGTAATTCGTCAATAGAAGTAGAACGGACAAACTTACCAACTTTTGTCAGACGCTGTTCATCAGGTAAAAGATTACCTTTTGAATCACGCTCATCCGTCATGGTTTTGAATTTTATAACTTTGAAGATTTTGCCATCTCTGCCGGGACGATTTTGCAAGAAGAAAACACCCGCACCTTTATTAGCAAAATGTAACCAAAGGGTAATAATGAAAAGTACAGGAAAGCAAATCATCAAAGCACAAAAAACAAGACTAAAGTCAATTAAACGTTTCAAAAAAGAACGATACATATATTATAGCCAGAATTAAAAAATTAGAGCTTGTTTAAATTTTGCTCGATACTGTTTTGAGATTTGTTTTCGAGGGTATTTTTCAGTTTTTATGAGGAGCATAGCGGGTATGTGACGAATAAAAACGGGAAAATAGACCGAAAAGAAAATCAAAACAGGTCGATAAAGCCTATATAAAATTATTTCAGGAAAATTTAAACAGGCTCTTAATCTGTCGAAGAAATTTCTTCAAGAAACGATACAAAATCATCAGCCAGTTTTATTCTTGAGAAATTAGCTTCTGCAAATCTCCTTGCATTTTGTCCGGCATTCATTCTATAATTATCATTATCTACCAGCTTAATCAAACCATCCGCAAAAGCTTTTGCATTATTCGGTGGTACCACTACTCCCAATTCATTTTCTTCAATCATATCGGCCAACCAACCGGGATAATTATTCAAAACAGCTAATCCCGATGAGATATAATCAAAAAATTTATTAGGTGAAGTTCCATAGTAAAATGCAGGAACATTCGCCAATACCATTAACCCCACATCTGCCGATGCAACAATTGCATTTAATTCTTTCTTAGGTATCGGGGCATAAAACCGACAATTATCCAGTTTTTCTCTTTCCACCCGTTCCTGTAGATGAGGTTTCATTTTTCCATCCCCGATAAACGCCAATACAATATCATTTCTGCCTCTATTTTTTAATTCATTTGCAGCATCCAATATCGCATCCAACCCATTAGCAATTCCATGTGCTCCTGTAAATACAGCAACTTTGTCTGTTGATTTTATACCCTTTAACTTCAAAAACTCTCTTGGAGCGGGTTTAAATATATCCAAATCGCACCCGTTGGGTATCATAGCTATGCGTTTTCCTGATTGACTACGCTTTCGAATACCTTCACAAATCCCCGGTGAAAGTCCCACACAAGCATCCGAATAATGATAACTTAACCATTCCAGAACACTCATTCCCCATAAAAGTAGCGAATTCTTCATCCCCAATGCTTTAGGAAGTTCCGGCCATAAATCGCGTACCTCGAATATAAATTTCTTCCTTCGGAACAGTTTCATCACAATTCCCGGAATACCAGCCGTCAATGGCGTTGAAGTGGCAAACAATAAATCGTACTCTTCTTTTAATGCGATTTGTACTCCTTTCCAGCCAAACTTTATAAACGTTAATGCTCTTTTAGCTATCCCATCCTTATTCGAATAGGGCAAAGCTATTTGTATCACGTCAATTCCATCTACCATCCCTCTGTGCACATTTTTCATTTGAGTGCGCGGTAAGTCCAACTTTGCAGTTTCACCACATACCATGCAAACCGAATGTCCACGTTCAACGAGCCGTTTTGCCAATTCATAAGATCGTGTACCTCCAGCCTGAGTAGGAACCGTAAAATGTTGATGAAAATAAAGAACTTTCATTTTAAATCACTTGAATAATTGTTGTTATAGATTCTGAATCACTTATAAATTCGATTTCTTTATTCTCTTTTTTTTGTCCATAATATTCAGAGCACATACCCTTAGACGAAATATAATTATGCTCTACAGATTTAAAGTCTATTCTTGAAGATTGGGTATGCCACAGTTGGCGTATTTTGCTCCCTTGAGGTTTATTCAAAACAATATCCTCAACCATCCATTCCGGAGCATTTTTCTTCTTTATAATCTTTCTTGAATGAGCTATATCGTGTCCTAATTGCCTGAAACAACTTACTACTCCCGAAAAACAATAAGAATCATCCAACTCCTGTATAGAGGCCTTTAAAGCTTGCGACCAATAAAACCACATAAATCTTGCCCCTTTCAACATTTGGTTATTATTGCCCAACATGATTGTGTTGTGAGATTGGGTCCCCATAAAGTAATTGATATCCGAAGCATCCGTATTATACTTATAACTACCTCCATCCATCAATATATTTTCTCCTTTATACCAAACATCCATATGCAAATTATCTGCATGTGCCGGACGATCCTTATATTTACCGCAACGAATAAAAGTCAATGTATCCTGTTCACGTATCAAATAGTACCCTCCTACATCAAAAGAGATACATCCTATCTTCTGCTTGAGAGGAGCAAATTCAGCATGTATACAATTCCGATTATTTGCATACCAACCTCTATCCTCATATACATCATCATAAAGATTTTCACCGGTAAGCAGGTAATGAAGTGCATCAAGCTGAGGACGGTAATCTCTATAATCCGAATCATTTAATTTAAAAAACAGAGCTCCATCATTCGAACCATAATTAGGTAAATATCCATTTGATAATTCCTGGCACTGATATAGAAAATTGACAGATTGATAAGCGCGCTGATAGACATGTTCGCTAAAACATTCTCCATTCCTTTGAGCAAGAGCAATGCCCCATGTCAGTAATTGAATCACCACCCTGTGATAATTCATACTAAACTGGAGGTAAGTCCCATCTTCTGCTATCTGATATTCGATTTCTTTTTCGAACCACTTTTTTCCCTTCGATTTCCATAACTTCGCATCCGGAAACCATGGAAAAAGTAAACCTACAATATACAATGTTAATGTCTCTGTTATAGCATGATTATTACGAACTGCTATTCTTGAGAAATTAATATTACCATAGACGTGCTTTATCTGCCAGTATATGGAATTTATGATCTTCTGAAAACAACTTTCTGTTAAAAGAGGAGATGATTTGTAATAATACAGAGCAAAAATCCAATTGAGAACCCTTAACGAAATCTCTTGACTACACTTATAATTCGGTCCGCAATTCAGAGGATTTTTATCAATCCAGTCCTGTATCTGATCAAATACGAACTGACTATGATCTTCGCCGGTTGAGTGGTCATATCTTATCACCGTATAGAGATATGAGAATCTTGACTTCTCCCATACATACTTGATATCTCCGGCTTCTTGTACAATGTCTTCCACCTCTGTCCAATGCTTGGATACGTCATATTTATAATTTGTATCAGGATTAGTCACCCAATCATAATCAGTACCCAAATCATACCATGCAGATGAAAAAAAACAGCACTCCCCTTTTACAACCCGATGGAAATCAGAAGCCAAATTATTTATATGTACGCTACTGAATGAGACCTCTTTTGACGAATCAAAGAAGAACGGTAGTGCTTTCTCTTTCCATTCCTCCAATGAAAAAAACTTCTGCAACGTATAGTTCACCGGATATCTAAACCGTAATAAACCCGATTTACGTTGCATTTCATAAGAGGCACGAAATAAAAAATATCTTCCTCCCATATTTTTCAATATTTGGGAGTAGAGATGAAAATTAACTATCAATGACATATAATATTCAACATTTCTATTTTATTTAGTGCTACTATTTAGTACAATAATAGCCATTCCTCATTACTACATTAAAAGAATAATTGCTACAATATAGAAATGAAAAAAAAATTCAAGAATATAGTCTTATCCCAATATGGTATAATAAATTTTAGGTTACCCAAGTACATTTACGTCAATGAACACATAACAAATTTCATACGGAGTTTTACTTTAATATCCTTGCAGGTACTCCTCCTACTACAGCATTGTCAACAACATCCGTAATAACCACAGCATTTGCACCAATAGTTACATTGTTTCCTATATTGATTGGTCCAAGAACTTTTGCTCCAGTAGAAATATAAACATTATCTCCAATAATAGGTACACCTGGCCTTCCTCGCCCTCCAATAGTAACATTTGTACCAATTATACAATTTTTTCCAATAATAGCATTTGAATGAATCACCACTCCAATAGCTCCATATCCAAAACGGGTACCTTTTCCAATTGTACAAGAAGCTGGAATATGAGAATTAAATAACAAGAAAATAAGAGAGTGAATTAGTTTTGGAAATATAGGTATCTTTTTAAGATAGCACCAATGTTCGATTCGATATAATCCTATAGCATTCATATGAGAAAGAATTATCCTTTTAATATAATATTTTTTAATTCTCTAAACCTCCTTTTCACATCATAATTATCTACAATTTGCTGACGGCTTAATTTTGAATATTCTTCTATATTAGAAAGCTCACTTACAGTTTTAATTACTTTTGCAATACTTAAAGGAGTTATATCATTTAGTATAAAACCAGAATTACCTACCAAGGTTGGTAATTCTCCCTCTTGGCTAACAATAACAGGTGCACCACATGCCATAGCTTCAGCTACAGCTAAGCCAAATCCCTCATATTTAGATGGTTGAATATAACAATAACAGTTTTGCATTAAACAGATTTTCTCATCTACACTAACACTACCTAAAAATGATATATAATTTTCTAATTTCAATTTTTTTATATAATTAGAAAAAAAATCAAAGGCATCACCCTTGTGCCCTGCTATCTTCAACTTTACAACATATCTTTGAGAGATTAACAAACTTACAGCATCCACAATCTCTATAAAAGACTTTCTAACAATACTATGCCCTCCTATTAATCCTACTACCAAAAAGAAATCACCTCGCTCCCCTTGTTTCAATTTATATTTTTCTGTATCTATTCCATGTGGAGAATAAGACATATTTTCACATCCCCAATCTCTTCTTATCATATCATATTCCTTTTTAGATACTAAAATATTATTAGTAGCCAACTTAAATGCTCCTTTTATTAAATATCTTTGCCACCAAGGACGACGAAAATAATCAATCTCACCTTTAGGAACATAATAATTAAACGTACCTGTTATGAATACTTTCTTCCGTAATAAACGAAATATAAAAACAGGTAAAAAAGCATAAGTCCACCACCACACAAACAAAATATCTGCTTTCCAATCTATTTCCGAATACTTAGTAGCAATTACCATTTTATCATCTATCTCTTTTAAACAATCAATGTCTGTTTTATAGAATTCTATCGTATCCAAAAGCTTTCGATCCTTTATTTTACAAAAAAAACATATTCTCATATTTATTCAATAATTATTACAGTTCAACAAATTAATATTAAACACTTGGAAAACTATCTTTTAGATAATTTGATATCATTTTTTAATCCTATTTTTATATCTATGTGACTCGGTCAAAACATAAAACACCATATACCTACGAATCTAAACTTTTATGGAAGGATAGAAATTTAAAAATTATATTCAAGATTATAACTCCAACAAATAGGCACATAAAACCATTATAAACAGATCCTCTAGCTATAGTCACTAAATTTGAAGATACTAAAATCAATAATAGAAAACCTTTTATATTATTATACATAGCTTTACGTATATACGAATCTAATACCCCAATAAATATTCCCCAAAAAAGTCCAAGAAAACATCCACACATTCCAAAATTAGCATAGCAATCTCCAAATAATGTAGGATGAACACTAAAATTCGCAATTCCTGGAATCCAAGCTTGCCCCATAGTTATGGCAAAATCATCAGGTTTTATTCCAAAGCTTAAACTCGTTGGCAGAAACCATAATAAAATCCTAAAATAAGTATGCCCTTCTCCAAATCCCCCAAAATCATTATCATGATAAACAAAATAATAAAATACTTTACGTAAAGCAAGTTCGCCATCTCCTTCAAAAAGCATATTAGTCACAACCTCATTGAAATCTCCCCACTTAATATCAGAAGATAAAAACATATCAATGCTACCATAATACCTGAAAATTAGTAATGCAAAGATAGAATATACAGCACATACCAATAATAACAAACATTTTATAAAAAATAGACCACCAAACTTATTCTCTTTTAAAATATAAAACCAATATATAGAAATAAATAAAGGAAGAATTTCCATTCTATTTCGTGATAATATTACGCCAAAAACTAATAAAGCTATAACAACAACTATTTTCAAATGAGTTCTATACAAAAAGCATAATAGCAGCACAGAAGAAAAAACATAATAAAAATAGGCATACAACTTCATAAAAAAGACTTCATCAGATACATTTCTATTCTCTGCCCATGAAGTATTTAACAAACTACCTGTGGCTCTATAAAGTACAAGAGTCCTTACGAAGATCAAAACGAATAAAAGAAAAACAAATGTAGTTATATAACTCTTATTTTCAGGAACTAACAACGATATATTCGGTCGATTATTCCAAGGAATTAATTTAATTCCCACCATATAAAATATGCAAAATAATACCACAAATATTGAAACTTTATCTATCACCCAAGATGGATATTCAAAACTACCAACAAAAAACATCAGTAAATGCGGTATTGAGAACATTACAAAGAGAGTTCCCCAAAGAAAAATTGACACTGACTTTCTCCTAAATTCATATATTATGATAAAAACAAAAGCAAAAAACTGTAAAAAAGACAATATCATAATATTTTTCTTCTACCCTCTAAGTACGGATGTATTTTTATAAAATACATAACTATAAATAAACTAGCACTAAACATATAAGCAATAGATGTTGATAATGCCAACCCCTCATAATAACCTACTTGCACAAAACAAAAACTCAAAAAACATTTTAACAAAACAGACAATATAGAGAAGTAAAATATATATCTTTCTAATTTCAACGTATAGTATAACTTAATAATAATGAATTGAATAAACATAAATGGTAATCCAATGGCAAACAAAGACAATAAGTGTGATGATAAGGAAGTATCATTAGATGAAAAAGCCCCCCGTTCAAATAGTAATGATATTATATAATTATTACCTAGTATTAAAAATAAAGCTATAAAAGACGCCAATAGAAATACATATAGCAAAATCTTCCTCATCAATCCATCCAAAATAATATAGTCATTATTTTGATAAACTCTTACTATTTTAGGGAGTAAAATTCCGCCTAAAGTTATTCCTAATACAGTAAATGGAAGTTCTTTTACAATATTAGCATAATATAATCCTGTTATATATCCTTGTGGTAAATATGTAACATAGATCCTATCCGAAAATGTATAAAATTGCCCCAAAGCTTCAATTATTAAAACAACAAATATATTAGACAAAAGATTTGGAGTATACGACATTTTAAATGTAAAATATTTCAAAATTGACTGTTTTTTTAGTACTACTAAAAAAAGAAGAGATTCTAGTACTGCACCAAAAGCTAAACCATAACAAATAGAAACAACCCCTACTCTTTTGGAAAATAAAAGCATAAATAATATTACACTTGATTGAAGTGTCAAATGTAAAAAAGCAGGTAATATAAATTTTTCTTTTGAATTGTAAAGTGTCATCAGCAAATTAAAAAAGGACTCGAAAAACACATATATAGATAAAAGGCGCCCTAATTTTAAAGCTAATATTGTTTGCTCATGAGAAAACGCTAAAATATTAATATAAGATCCTATAAATAAATGATATACAATAACAATAAATATCAAAAACAGCACATATGGAGTAAAAAAATGAGATGCGAAATAACGATAAAAAGTAGGATCATCCATATTTCTATTTAATTTAGGAATAATAATATTGGGAACAGCATATGTTAAAAGACTAATAATTATTCCAGGAACTACAAATACAGATAAATAAATATCAAACTCATTAGATAATCCAAATTGCTGTGCTGACAATATTTCTCTCAGAAAACCAATGCATTTACTACAAATTGTAGCAATAGCTAGCATTACAAAATTTCTTTTTAGCTTACCCGCTGCTAACATTTAGAAAAATTAAATAAAGAACATATCCGTTCACACGCCAACCCATCTCCATACGGATTTACTGCCTTACTCATCTTATCATAATATTCTCTATCATCCAGTAAAGCAGAAACTTCATTTACAATCTTATCATAATCCGTACCCACGAGTTTTACAGTTCCCGCTTCTAAAGCTTCCGGACGCTCCGTAGTATCACGCATAACCAAAACAGGTTTACCAAGTCCTGGCGCTTCTTCCTGAATACCACCACTATCGGTAAGAACAATGGTAGATTTCTCCATCAAATAAACAAACGAAAGATATTCTAATGGTTCTATAAAGAACATATTATCCAAATCGGATAAGTCTTCACCAAATACTTCGTGAATGGGCTTGCGAACATTTGGATTCAAATGCATCGGATAAACAAAATCAACATTCGGATACTTCTCAGTCAAGGCCTTTATTGCTCTGCACATTGAAATAAAACCTTCGCCAAAATTCTCTCGTCGATGTCCGGTAATGAGAACTAACTTTCGAGTACCATTCAAACGATTTACGTCATAACCGGATTCACGAAGTAGGGTCTCCAACTCCTCTCCTAACTGCTTATCCGATTTTATCTTATCTACCACCATATAAAGAGCATCAATCACAGTATTGCCTGTCACGGTAATAGCTTCTTCATTTATCCCTTCATCCAATAAATTTTGTTTACTTAATGCAGTTGGAGAAAAATGGTAAGTAACAATACGGCCGGTTATCAAACGATTCATTTCTTCGGGCCAGGGGCTATAGATATCATGGGTACGAAGCCCGGCCTCTACATGGCCAACAGGAATTTGCTGATAAAAAGCAGCTAAAGCTGAAGCAGTGGATGTAGTGGTATCACCATGTACTAAGACAACATCCGGATTTGCTTCTTTTAAGACGTCGCGCATACCTAAAAGTACTCGGGAGGTGACATCATAAAGATCTTGCCCCTGTTTCATGATATTCAAATCATAGTCCGGCTTAATGTCGAAAAGATGAAGTACCTGATCAAGCATTTCACGATGCTGGCCTGTTACACATACAATAGTTTGGAATGTCTCCGGATGCTTCTGAAACTCCTTCACTAATGGAGCCATCTTTATAGCTTCGGGACGAGTCCCGAAGACTAACATTATTTTTTTCATAATAATATATACTTATTTTTTATAGATCCCACAAAAATCAAGTATCACTTTTGTGTCATCATAAGGCAAAGCTTTAAATACAGAATGAGCTACCAAGAATACAACAATATCCGCCTGCTTATAAGCTTCTTTATAATCAGTAAGTTTAAACACTTTATGCTCTGTCACATTCGGTTCAACTACCAATATATCTGCATTATTGCAACTTTGCATCACCTTTGTTGTGATGTATTTTGCCGGTGCTTCACGTAAATCATCAATATCCGGTTTGAAAGCTAATCCCATCATGGCGACAACAGGTTTGCGATGGCGCTCTAACTCAAATTTCAACATGGCGTTTTCTACTTTCTCTGCGCACCAAAAAGATTTATAGTTATTGATCTCACGGGCTTTTGATATTATCTGAGATTCTATCGGAAAATCGGCTGTTATAAAATAAGGATCCACAGCAATGCAATGTCCTCCTACTCCACAACCCGGCTGGAGAATATTTACACGCGGATGCTTATTGGCTAAGCTGATCAATTCCCAGACATTAATACCTGCTTTATCACAAATGAGAGATAATTCATTTGCAAATGCTATCTGTACATCTCGCGAGGAATTCTCTGTCAGTTTACACATCTCGGCTGTTTTACAATTAGTCCGATGTAGCGTACCTTGTACAAATTGGCTGTAAAACTCAATTGCTTTATCTGTAGATGCTTCATCCATACCGCCAATCACACGATCGTTGTGTACCAACTCATGTATTACATTTCCCGGTAATACACGTTCCGGACAGTATGCTATAAATATTTTGCCTTCCAATTCTGGACGAAGGCTAAATATTAAATGAACCATTTTATCTGTTGTGCCTACCGGTGAAGTAGATTCGATAACATATAAGTCACCTTCCTTCAACAAAGGTATTACTGCACGGGTTGCAGATTCCACATACGAAATATCCGGTTCGTGATTACCCTTAAAGGGAGTGGGTACTACCATAAAATAGGCGTCACTGATTTCAGGAGTAGTAGAAGCTTTTAACTGCTTCGCAGAAACAACTTCCTGAAGAAGTTCCTGCATACCCGGTTCAATGATATGTAATTGCCCCTGATTGGTCATCTCAACAACTTTCGGATTAATATCAACACCGGTAACTTGAATACCGTGTTTAGCTGCTATAATAGCAGTAGGAAGGCCAATGTAGCCTAAGCCCATAAAACAAGCTTTCATTTGAGTATCTATTTTAAGTAAGTATCTTGTGGGGTTGACCTATAATATATAGATATATCTATAAACTTTTATACAGGTCAGTTATCATATAGGTAAAAAAATAAATTTGTAACGAATTAAAAAATATCAGACAATGGTTTCTTAAAAAAAGTGCTATTTCTATATTAAGAAATATAAACACATTTATAACATTACATAAAGCATTAGTTATCAAGCAATTGCATGTAACACTTTTTTTTTCTCTACGAGGAATGATAAGAAACTCTACGAGAAACAGCCCGATTCTCTACGAGAAAAAGGATTATTCTCTACGAGAAATAAATCAAAAAGTCATATTATGTAACAAAGGGAATATAAGTTATGAAATCCTCAATTTATATTTGTAAAAAAATAAGGCAGAACCATTATTCAAAATCACAATATGGATATTGATTTTCCTCCAAATTCCGAAGATTCTCAACAATCTCTTGCTCTTTGGACGTCAGCTCCCGCCCCTGCCAACTGTCAATGATTGCATGAGCTTCTTGTGCTAACTCATCCTCAAAAACTTCACCATAACAATACGTCAGCAACTGACATTTTAATAAAGAAGGAGGAAGTTGCTCTAATACCTCCCAGGCACGATCGAGAATAGACTGTTTTTTCGCTTCCTTATCTTTATCACTATAGATAGTAGCGCTGTAACCCATTAACAAAGCCAGGCAAATACCGGCTTCTTCTTCGGGAGTATCACCCTTAGCAGAATAAAGAGCATCGGAAAGAATCTGAATTTCTTTATTCAAACGACTAAAATGCTCTGCATAAATTGGGTCTCCATCCAAACCCAAATAGAGTGATTTTTGAGCAAGCTGCTGCAATTCTTCTGTTTTATTCATAAAATTAACTGATTACTTTCAAATAACTTTTCGCCACTTTTACGCTGGCTGTCAATACACCTTCAATACGAATGATGACATAGGTTTTATTAGCCTCTAAAGCCAACTCACCTTCAACTCCACACAAGTTGCCTTTCATCACACGAACTTTACTGCCGACAGTAAGGACTTCATTATCAAAACTGATATTATCGGGATTAAGATCCATAATTTGTTTAAAGTCCTCCATCTGTTTATCGGGAACAATAAGCATGGAACGGGTCGAAAAATCCTTTATATAATAAAGTTGAACACCATACTTATTTGATAAATCACAGGCATCCTGTTTAGTGGCACGAACAAATATCAAGTTTCTTATGACAGGAACTTCAACACGCTTACGACGGTATTTTAATTGACGAATGACAAATTGAGTAGGAAGATAATATTCCAAATTAATATTTATTCTCAATTTTTCTAAAGAATCCCGAGTGACAAATTCTTGTTTGTCGCGAGTACGAGCGGCAAACCAATGTTGCTGTTGTTCAGACATTTAATGGAAATGATTGGAAGAAAAATTCCTTAGTTCCGGGTACGCTTCGCGGCTTGAACGAGACATTCTCTCTCTTTCAAACCGTCAACTTTTTAGAATTTACTTAGTATTGAAAACGAAGCGTTTAGAAGATAGAAACGTTTCAATAAACGTTCGTTTAATGGCACAAAGGTAAAACGTATAATTAGAAGTACAAAATATTTCTATATATAAAATTCAAAATATTGTTCTTTTGGTGATATACATCTTTGATATTCAACGATATGGAATTATAAAAAAATAATGTTTTTATGTATTCCTTCATCAAATATTTCTTTTAAAAGTACCTCAAAAAAAAGCGTTTCATTAAACGAACGTTTATTGAAACACTTTTCTTAATAGTAACCAGAGTCCACAAATTATCAATTATCTCTTTATCATAAATAATGAATTGAATATATATTTATAGTATTCCAGCACATTATCTCATTGATAAACAACATTTTATTATATACTATTTATTCATTACAAAGTAACGTATTTAAATCTCCGTTAATTACCTAATTAACCCATATTTAATATGCATAATTTACACCTATAAAATACGTACTTTTATAATATAAAGAATAGGATGCCTGATGTGGCGTTAACAATGTTAATACAAAAAGGGCTACACACCAGAATTAAACATCCTGTGCATGTGCAGCCCTCTTATTTTATCTATTTTCTATAATTATCAGAAAACCTCTACCTTTTCAGCAATTCGTTTTGCCTTATCACGTAATGCATCCAAATCCGAACCCAAAGGAGCATAACAAAGTACTACCCCCATACGGCGATTAATACGGGTAAAGGGCTTACCAAAAATACGCAAATATGTATCTTCTTCGCGTGTCACCTCTTCCATCCCCCGATACTGAGGACGCTCCTGACTGGCAATTGTTGATAGAATAACAGCACTGGCTCCTATCCTCTCCTGCTTGATACCCGGAATAGGTAAACCAAGTACAGCACGCAGGTGAAGCTCAAACTCATTCAGATTCTGTGTCCCTGCCAAAGTCACCATACCCGTATCATGCGGACGAGGAGAAAGTTCAGAGAAATACACTCCGTTCTCATGGCTCAGGAAGAACTCTACTCCCCACAAACCAGCACCGGTTAAAGCACGAGTCACTTTTTCAGCCATTTCTTCCGCTTCTTTCAAATGAGCAGGATCAATATGTGCGGGCTGGAAGCTTTCACGATAATCTCCTCCCTTTTGTACATGTCCGATAGGCGGGCAGAAAAGAGTGGGACCATTCTTTTGAGTAACAGTAAGCAATGTGATCTCACTGTCAAACTTAATAAATTCTTCAATGATAAGCTCACGAATATCTCCACGGCTACCACTGCAACCATATTCCCAGGCATGTTCCAATTCATCGGCACTTTTCACCAATGACTGACCTTTGCCGGAAGACGACATCAATGGCTTCACCACGCATGGAAAACCAATTTTAGCAGCAGCCTCTTTCAATTCTTCCAGAGAAGTTGCATAAAAGTACTTAGCCGTTTTCAAGCCCAACTCCTGAGCTGCCAAATCACGAATAGCTTTACGATTCATTGTAAAGTTTACTGCACGCGCACTGGGCACTACTTGTATTCCCTCTTTTTCAAAGTCATACAGGCGTTCTGTACGAATGGCTTCAATTTCCGGTACAATAATATCCGGCTGATGTTTCCTGACTACGCGTTCCAGTTCTTCACCATCGAGCATGTTGAACACCTCATACTCATCAGCCACCTGCATAGCAGGAGCTCCGGCATACGAATCACATGCAATAATGTATTGCCCTTTACGCTGGGCAGAAATAACAAACTCTTTTCCTAATTCACCGGAACCGAGTAAAAGTATTTTCTTCATTGGTTTTGAGTGTTTAATTTTAATGCTACAAAATTAGTACATTTAGAGAAACATTGTACACATAAAGAGAAAAACAAAAGATTTTATGTACATTTGCGTAGTTATTCATCCATATAACCTAAAAATTCATGAAGTCGGTAGTCATTAAAAACTATAAAAATATCAAAGAGCTCTCTATTGACTCATTGGCACCAGTCAATCTGATAGTAGGACGAAACAATGTAGGTAAATCAACCTTACTGGAAGCCATCTCTATTTATGCTGCCGGTGGAAATATCGAATGGCTGAAAGAAATCCTTGAATTTAGAGGAGAATCTGTTAATATCGGATATCCACTTAGAGATACAGATATTGAATTCGAAAATATTATGACAGAACATTTCTTATCCTTCTTTCCGGAAAGAAAAGCAATTTTTTCTGAAAACAATAGTATCATTATCGGAGAAATAGAAAATAATTCTACTCATACCGGAACTTTATCCATACGATTAGCCCATATAGCTGAAGAAATATTTAAAACCGAAACAGGATCTCATAGAAGTATAACAACTTTAACCGACGAAGAATTATTAGCAGACAAATCTTCTACCTATTCCAGTAATTTGGTAGGAGACGGACTGGAAATAACATTTGCCGAAGAAATAGTTATAGTTCCCTTTTATAAACGAAATCCATATTCCATAGCTAAGATAAAAGGAATACCATTTGAATATATAAAAACAAATGACTTCCAAAGTACACAAAATGCATCTTTATTCGATAAAATTTCCCTCTCACCCGAAGAAAAATACATTATTGAAGCATTGCACATCATAGAACCGGATATAGACAAACTAAACTTTCTCAATGATGATTTGCGTACAAAAAGAAGAATTCCCTATGTCACATTAAAAGGTAAAGAACAACGCTATAGACTTAGCTCTATGGGAGACGGCATAAATCGTATTCTTACCATTATTCTTGCACTTTTAAATTGTAAAGGCGGTATTTTATTACTGGATGAGTTTGAAACCGGATTACATTACTCTACACAAATTAAGTTGTGGAAAATCATTTTTATGCTTTCTGAGAAGCTAAATATTCAAGTCTTTGTTACATCACATAGCCAAGACTGCATTAACAGTTTCGTAGAAGCCAACAACAAACAAAAGGGCAAATTGATACGTCTTGAGAACAGGAACGGAAACGTAGTGGCAGTGAATTATGATGACGAAAAGGAACTGCGGTTTGCTACCGACAATAACATAGAGATTCGCTAAAATGAAAATCACAGAAAAACACACTTACAAACTATTGGTAGAAGGAAATGACGATCAACATGTTATATGGTCGTTTTGCCAGCATCATCAATTAGCAGAAAATTTCGATGTAATAGATTGTAATAGTATAGAAAATGTATTGGGACAATTAAAAACAAGGCTATCCAACCCATCAGCACATCAAAGAATAGGCATTGTAATAGATGCAGATGTTGATTTAAATAAAAGAAAAGCACAAATTCTGGAGGTTTTAAGACAAAGTCAGAAATATAACTGTGCCGATTGTGAATGGCCTGCATCCGGACTTATTCTCAAACCTATCGACAGTTATGACGCAACAATTGGAATTTGGATTATGCCTGATAATAATATAAATGGCATGCTCGAAGACTTCATAATTAGCTTGGCACCTGAAGCTGACCCTTTAATGCAAAAAGCAGAATCCATACTAAACGAATTGGAAGAAAGCCAGATACAACAGTACAAATCAGTACATCGTTCAAAAGCAAAGATCCATACGTTCCTGGCTTGGCAAGATGAACCAGGTAAGCCTATGGGAACGGCTATTACTGCAAAAATATTAAATCCAAATTCAGAACATGCAGAAGTATTTGTGCATTGGATTAAACAATTATTTACCTAACAAAAATATTTCTATTGTATTAAAAAAGCCAGCCTCCTTTGCATGGAGTCTGGCTTTTTTTCTTTCTATTTCAATGCGTTTATTGATGTTGCTCACGCAATAAATCATTCACTGTTTTTACAGGATTGAAAGTAGAGAGTGGCACTTCCACAAACACGGTGCTCCAGTCACTCATTGCCCCATTCCACAATCCGGGAAGTTCAAGAGCCTTGAGATCTTTGCCATTCTTGGACTTATAAGATATGAACCCAGTAGCTTTATCTACATACTTCGTCAAATCAAATTTATGGCCTTTATAATCACGTACGGCACATACCAGATCTACCGGATTAAAGTGAGTACCTTTCTCAAACATCTCTTTGGCAGTAGGATCATCCATATCAATCTGAGAGCTTTCCAGAATCTGCAATGAGATAGTACCATCATTGTTATAGGCTAAGAACGGACCACCTCCCGGTTCGCCTACATTCTTTACCATACCACAAACACGCATCGGACGATTCAGTTTCTTTCTCAGATACATCACCAATTCTGAATCTTCCAGATTCTTAGTCTCCGGATTCTTACAGAATAGTTTCTTTTGTACGAACTGAAGAATTTCCATCACCTGTTCATGAGAATAATCACCGCTATCCAACAATTCCAGATATTCAAAAGCTTGTTTTTGCAAAGCAACCAGCACTCCGGCAATCAGTTTCTTATAAAGCACCGTATCTGCTTTCAATCTATCAGGTACTACATTATCGATGTTTTTGATAAAGATAATATCGGCATCAAGATCATTCAGATTCTCAATCAGCGCTCCATGACCACCCGGACGGAACAACAGCTTACCATTATCACGGAAAGGCTGGTTATCCATATCGGCAGCAATCGTATCCGTACTGGGCTTCTGCTCTGAGAAAGTGATATTGTAATCTACCCCATAGCGCTGGGCAAACTCTCCGGCTTTCTCTGCTACCAGAACTTTAAAGAGTTCACGATGCTCAGTAGAAACAGTAAAATGCACATTCACCTTGCCACACTTTCCGGCAGCATACATAGCACCTTCGGCCAAATGTTCTTCAAGCGGCGTACGTGAACCTTCTTCATATTTATGGAATTTGAGCAGTCCTTTAGGCAAAGCACCGTAATTCAATCCGGCTTCTTCGAGCAGGGCAGATACCACTGCTTTGTAATTTCCTTCGGCTATTAATCCGCAAATATCCTTTCCGGCTGTACGCTGACAGGCTACATTCAAATCATCATAAAATGCAAACTTCTCAATACTCTCAAAGAATGCCTGCTCAAATTTCGTTGTAGGCTGATCATAGTCGGCTCCCAGAAACTCAAACAAATTCTTAAACATACGACTGGCTGCTCCGGAGGCAGGAACAAACTTCACAATCGTCTTCTCTGTATTCTTATATGCATCCCAGGCTGCAAGATATGCCCCCTGCTCATCTGCATCAGGAGCAAGAATCCCCTTCTCAACCGATGCAGCCGCATCCAGTTTCAAAAACGGAAAACCTTTCTGAAAGCATGCCAGTTGTTCGGCTATCTGAGCTTCCGAAATACCTTTTTTGGCAAGCAACTCTTTGTCTTGTGGTGTCATCATACGTATCTATTTTTATTAATTGATGCCCAAAAATACAAAATGTTATTTAGTTATGCCCTTTTACTAAACAAAAAAAACTACTTTTACGTCGAAATAATGTAGTAATGTGCCAATATGCCAATGTGCCAATTACCATTCGGTATCACAGCGCAGCTAATTGGCACATTGACATATTGGTACATTAAATAATTATTTATCATGGAGGATATTTCATTTTTCACAGAAAAAGAGAAAGCTGAGTTATTCGCTTTATATAAACGGCTGATACGGTCAGCAGGAGAAAGTATCACGAAGGACGATACCCGGAAGCTGAAGAAATACCTTATTCATGCTGCACAGTGCAATAGTCTGCGCCGTAACAATTTTGGGATGAATCCTGTTATCAGGGATTTACAAACGGCAGTTGTTGTGGCCGATGAAATAGGAATGAAAGGATCGTGCCTGATAGGTATCATGCTGCACGAGATTGTAAAAAATAACGTATTATCTCCTGCAACTGTCCGCAGTGAGTTTGGAGAGGATGTTTCGAGTATTATCACAGGATTGGTAAAGACCAATGAGCTGTATGCAAAAAGTCCTGCCATCGAATCTGAAAACTTCCGTAACCTGCTCCTCTCCTTTGCAGAGGATATGCGTGTAATCCTTATTATGATTGCCGACCGTGTAAACGTAATGCGGCAAATCAAGGATTCGGAAAATGAGGAAGACCGCATCAAGGTAGCCAATGAAGCGGCCTATCTGTATGCACCATTGGCTCATAAGTTAGGGCTCTACAAACTGAAGTCGGAATTGGAAGACTTGTCTCTGAAGTATATTCACCGGGATACTTATTATTTCATTAAAGACAAACTGAATGAAACAAAAGCATCGCGGGACAAGTACATTGCTGCTTTTATAGAACCGATACAAAAGAAAGTAAAAGAGGCCGGTCTGAAATTCGACATTAAGGGGCGTACCAAGTCCATCCACTCTATTTGGAACAAGATACAGAAACAAAAGACGCCTTTTGAAGGTATCTATGACCTTTTTGCCATTCGAATCATTCTCGATTCGGATCCGGACAAAGAGAAGCAGGAGTGTTGGCAGGCTTATTCTATCGTGACAGATATGTATCAGCCCAATCCGAAGCGTTTGCGTGACTGGCTGTCTATTCCTAAAAGTAATGGGTATGAATCGCTCCACATCACCGTAATGGGACCGGAAGGTAAATGGGTGGAGGTACAGATACGTACCCGTCGCATGGATGAAATAGCCGAACGGGGTCTTGCAGCTCACTGGCGGTACAAAGGTATCAAAGGAGAGACAGGGCTGGACGAATGGCTGACTTCTGTACGTGAAGCACTTGAGAATCCGGACAACGATTCAATGAAAGTGATGGACCAGTTCAAGATGGATCTGTACGAGGATGAGGTATTCGTATTTACACCCAAAGGAGACCTTTTCAAACTGGCCAAAGGAGCAACTGTACTCGATTTTGCTTTCCATATCCATAGCAAATTGGGTTGTAAATGTATCGGTGCAAAGGTCAATGGCAAAAACGCCCAGTTGAAACAAAAACTGAATAGCGGTGACCAGGTGGAGATCATGACATCGAACACTCAGACACCCAAGCAGGATTGGCTGAACATTGTAACCACCTCCAAGGCTCGTACCAAGATTCGACAGGCACTGAAAGAGATGGTGGCACGCCAGCATGACTTTGCCAAAGAAACACTGGAACGTAAATTTAAGAACCGGAAGATGGAATACGATGAGGGTACAATGATGCGCCTCATCAAGCGACTGGGATATAAGGTAGTGACAGAGTTCTATCAGGCGATAGCCGATGGTACGCTGGATGTAAACGACTTGCTCGATAAATACATAGAACAGCAAAAACGAGACAACGATACACATGATGAAATTGTATATCGCAGTGCCGAAGGATATAACCTGCAAAACCAGATAGAAGAGACAAATGGCAAAGAAGATGTACTTGTCATTGATCAAAATCTGAAAGGACTGGAGTTCAAACTGGCTAAATGCTGTAATCCGATCTATGGAGATGAAGTATTCGGGTTTGTTACTGTATCCGGAGGTATAAAGATTCACCGCATGGATTGTCCGAATGCAGATCAAATGAGAGAACGCTTTGGATATCGTATTGTAAAAGCCCGTTGGGCCGGAAAATCACAGGGAACGCAATACCCCATCACACTCCGTGTAGTGGGACATGATGACATTGGTATTGTAACAAACATTACTTCGATTATTTCTAAAGAAAACAATATCACGTTACGTTCCATTGGCATTGACTCCCATGATGGCCTGTTCTCGGGTACAATGACTATCATGGTAGGTGATACAGGTCGTCTGGAAGCTTTGATAAAGAAATTAAGGACGGTAAAAGGAGTGAAACAAGTGAGTAGAAATTGAAAAATAATGAATCAATGTACCAATGTTTTATTGAAACGCGAATGATCGCAAATTATCGCAGATTAGATGGCATGCTACATTTGAGAGACGATATTCTTTGCGTGAATTTGCGATAATCTGCGTTTCAATGATACGATCATTTAATTAGGATACAGTACTTATGGAATCATTCAGTATAAAAAAACGTCTGAAAAGCTTTACTTATGCATGGAAAGGAATCAGAGGCTTTGTATGTAGGGAACACAACGTATGGATTCATCTGACAATCGCTATGTTAGTAATTATTGCAGGCTTTATTTTCGATATAGAGAAGTTCGAATGGGTAGCAATTATTATCTGCATAGGGGTTGTTATCGCGGCAGAAGCATTCAATACAGCTATCGAGCGACTCGTGAATTTAGTATCTCCTGAATGGCATCCGATAGCCGGTGAGGTAAAAGACATTGCAGCAGGCGCTGTACTGATATGTGCTATCGCAGCAGCAATCGTAGGATTGGTTATCTTTATACCATATATTAATTGAAAGTTGAAAATTGAAAATGAAAGACTGCTGGTAAATCTCCAGCATGTTTCTTCTGCCTTTCTTTCATTTTCAATTTTCAACTTTCAATTATTCAACTATCGTACCCGCTTTTTCTTAAAATAAGGATAGGTCAACAATATGAAAAACAGCAAAGCTATCGGAGTCAGAATACGCCCTAAATGATAAACAGCATCTACAGAAGACTCAGTGCTCAGATAGCAAGCAGCAGCAACTCCCAAAGACATGCCTGTTTCCCATGCTAAAAGATGAGTGGTATTGGCAGTGCCACGCTGGCAATGTTGTGACAGTTTTACAAACATCAGCAAGAACTCAGGAGTAACCAATCCAAGTCCCACTCCCAACAATATGGCAGTTACAATAGCCGGCAGTTCTTTCAGTAAAATAAAAGAAACCATCATCAGGCTAATTCCTAAAGTAATTACTCTCAGCGTTTTCTCCTCACGATAAACAAACCTTGCCAGCAATACAGAAAACAGGAACCCCACTCCTACTATTGCAAAAAACGGAATTTCGATATTACCTATAAACACATCACTCAATGAATTATGAAAAACAGGTAACAACAATCCCGGAATGAAAGCTATCAACATAAGATTGAAAGCGGGCAACCATCCTCGTAAAAGTAAAAAACGGTCGGACGAACATAGGTTAGTCACAATCGGTGCACGGAAAGGTACATAAACACGGGAAACAAAGAAAATGCCTGCCAATCCGGCAATAACCGATACATACAATAAGGTTTTAAAATCATACCACTGATACAAACCTACCCCCAATGCTATGCCGATAAGCATTCCTAACCGGGCCGCCCACGAGAAAGCAATATTTCCCGAACTACGCAAATTAGTATTGGTAATATCAATAGCCAGCGTAATACCTGCCGTAGTAGCCATACCAAATGCAATACCTTGTACGAAACAAAGCAGCAACAGCTGTGTGATATCATTAACAAAACCATATCCCACCGTAGCCGCTACCATCGTTGCAAAAGAGAAAGCACAGACATACTTCCGCTTATATGCATCTACCAGATACGCATGAAAGGGACCAATGGCAAACATTCCCAAAGTAAGCAATAAAAACATTGCTCCGGTTTGAGAAACCGGCACACCCAAGTGATCCGCCATCTCTACCGGAACAACCGGAAATAGCATATACAGGGATATGAACAACAGCAAATTAGCAATACATATCCGCATAAAATGAATTGTCCACAAATGATTTGTCATAAATATTAATATTGTTCCTTCTCGTTCGGGAAGTCACAGTTCTTTACGTCCGAAACGTAGTGACTGATAGCATCCGTCATCACTGTGAACAAGTCAGCATAACGACGCAGGAAACGGGGACGGAAACCATTGTTCATACCCAACATATCCTGAATAACAAGTACCTGACCATCTACATCACCACCGGCACCAATACCAATGACAGGAATAGTCAGTTCACTTGCCACACGTTTGGCCAGTTCGGCAGGGATCTTCTCAAGAACCAGTGCAAAACAACCGGCTTCTTCAAGTAAGTGTGCATCACGAATCAGCTTTTCAGCTTCTGCTTCATCTTTAGCACGAACCGTATAAGTACCATATTTATTGATTGACTGTGGCATCAGTCCTAAGTGACCCATGATAGGAATACCTGCACAAAGAATGCGCTTTACAGTTTCGATGATTTCTTCGCCACCCTCTAATTTTAATGCATCGGCATGGCTCTCTTTCATAATACGAATAGCAGAAGCAAGACCCTCTTTTGAATTTCCCTGATAGGAACCAAACGGCATATCTACTACCACCATAGCACGTTTCACTGCACGCACAACAGACTTACCATGGTAAATCATCTGATCGAGCGTAATAGGAAGAGTTGTCACATTACCTGCCATCACATTGGAAGCAGAATCACCGACAAGAATCACATCCATTCCGGCACCATCAACAATCTGTGCCATTGTGTAATCGTAAGCAGTCAACATAGATATCTTCTCGCCTCTTTCTTTCATTTCTATCAGGCGATGTGTAGTCACTTTTCTGGTGTCATCTGATATATATCCAGCCATGTTTCTATATATTTATGAATTAATAAATTGGGCGCAAAGGTATAACTTTTAATTTATAACAAACAAGAAAAGCAGAAGAATTCATATTTTGGAGAACTTCCCAATCCGTTTAATTACTTTATTATCAGAATTATTATAACTTTGATGATACTCCAATAAACCAAACAAGAAACATGCAAGCTCCCGCCCCTATGCAACGAGAGTACTTGCCGAAAACATTAAATAAGTTAGTGACAGAATAAGTTTCATTTCGCCATAGACAGTAACTTCTCATAGGTCATTCCCATGAAATCATCCATGATAACATCTGCTTTATCTATGATCGTTTCACAGGAATTTGTGGTTGCCAATCCTATAACAATAGCACCGGAATAGCGCCCGGCTTGCAAGCCGTGAAAAGAATCTTCAAATACAAAACTGTTCTCCGGAGTAGTCCCAAATATCTTCATTCCGAGCAAAAAACAATCCGGAGCCGGTTTAGAATGTTCAAACATCTCACCGGTAAGAATACGATCAAACTGTGTCTTGAATTCGGGATGAGCATGATAGACATTCTCCATCTTCTCTTCGTTGGAACTGGTGACAAGAGCGATCTTCACACCATGATGACGAAGATCGGCAAGGAAACCTTGTACCCCCGGAAGATATTCATAGACCATATCTTTCTCAAACTTATTAAGTTCACGAGTAATCTGCTCACGTACCGGAACAAGATCTCCGGAAAAGTATTTATCATAAATCTGTGCCAGGGTCTGCCCTTTTATTCCGGGACCAAAATTCTCTTTATGCAGATACTTTTGTCCCTGTTCATTCCAAAAAATAGTATACTGTGGTTCTGTGTCCATTATAACACCGTCAAAATCGAACAATGCAGCAATTGTCTTTGTAGCATCCATAAACATCTTTTACCTTTAAACGTTAAACGTTGTATTTACATCGGCGCAAAGTTCAGAATAATCAATGGATAAGGCAAATTATTCGTACCTTTGCACCACTTAAAAAACCGTAACGACTCAACATATGGCGCAACAAACCGACCCACGTATTCTGGGAACCGAAAAAATCGGGAAACTTCTGTTACAATACTCTATTCCCGCTATTATCGGAATGACTATTACTTCACTCTACAACATTATTGATAGTATTTTTATCGGGCATGGTGTAGGAGCTATAGCTATTTCCGGCTTGGCCATTACATTTCCGCTGATGAATCTTGTGGTAGCTTTCTGTGTACTTATTTCGGCCGGTGGGGCTACTATTTCTTCTATCCGCTTAGGGCAGAAAGATATGGAAGGTGCAACAGAAGTGTTGGGCAACACATTAATGCTGTGCCTTATTAACTCGGTAGTATTTGGCGGCATTGCTTTTATTTTTCTGGATCCTATACTAAACTTCTTCGGTGCCAGCCCTGCTACATTACCCTACGCACGCGATTTTATGCAGGTAATCCTACTTGGCACTCCTGTGACATATACCATGATAGGGTTGAATAATGTAATGCGTGCCACCGGATATCCAAAGAAAGCGATGCTGACTTCTCTGGTAACTGTATTAGCCAACGTAATTATTGCTCCTATATTCATATTCCATTTCCATTGGGGAATCCGGGGAGCGGCTATGGCAACTGTAGTATCGCAATTTATCGGTATGGTATGGGTAGTGCAGCATTTTCGCAACAAGGAGAGTTTTGTTCATTTCCGTCCTGGTTTCTGGAAAATGAAAAGACGTATTGTAGCCAGTATCTTTTCTATCGGTATGTCCCCTTTTGCAATGAATGTAACCGCTTGTGTCATCGTGATCCTTATCAACAACAGCTTACAGAAGTATGGTGGAGACATGGCTATCGGCGCATACGGTATTATGAACCGGTTGTTAATGCTCTACGTTATGATTGTAATGGGACTGACCATGGGAATGCAGCCCATCATCGGTTACAACTACGGTGCACAAAAACAGGATCGTGTAAAACATACGCTCCGCCTGGGTATCATCGTTGGTGTACTGATCACAAGTAGTGGTTTCATTATCTGCGAACTCTTTCCGCACACCGTTTCTGCTATATTCACTGACAGTGAGGAGTTGATTAATATGGCAGCAACAGGACTGCGTATCTGTATCTTGATGTTCCCTCTGGTTGGTGCACAGATTGTTATTTCTAACTTCTTTCAAAGTATCGGGAAAGCAAAAGTCAGCATATTCCTCTCGTTGTCCCGCCAATTGGTATACTTACTGCCCTGCCTTCTGTTATTTCCCGGCTGGTATGGGTTGAATGGCATTTGGATGAGTATGCCGGTATCAGACGGACTGGCTTTTATCACAGCAGTAATTAGCCTGATGATCTATATAAAAAGGATAAAACACAATGCCTAAAACCAATTAAGATTTCAGATTCAGTGTCCTTATTTTATAGTATTTGTACGAAAAAGAAAGATATTAATTACAACTGTTTTCAAAACAATCCTTACAAACAGTAGGTTTATTTAAAAAAAGCATTTATATTTGTTAGTCAATAAAACCTTTGAACTATAAAACAAATACCTAAGCTTATGAAAACTATAAAAAAACTAATCTGTTTATTATTTTGCATTTTGTCATTGTTTGCATGCAGTAAAGAAGAATCCAATCCCCAATATGATCCGTCTAATGTCTTGTTCAAGGACATCCCTATTAGCGCCATAAAAAGTTGCGTTATAGGCCATTGGATACCATTCCGTCAATATGGAGGAGTTGCCGGTATAACAGAACTCAAAGATATTTATGAAGAATATCAAGAAAATGCACTTATTATAGAAAATAGAGCAACAAATGATTATACAAGAATAGAAATAAAAAAGTGGATTAAACAGGATGATGCTTGCATACTAATAGGGACAGATAACACTCCTATTTTGTATATGTATGGCATAAAAAAAGATATACTTTCTACTTCAATGGGAAAAGAACCTTCACCTGATAATATAGTAACCCTGAGTTCACGAACAAAATAAAAGCATGAAAAGAAATCCATTATTATGGATCATTTGACAAATGCATAACTTGATACAATAGTGTTAACAATGTTAACGCTATTGTTTAACATTCGAGTTTTATTTCATAAGAGTGTACACTTTAGTATATCAAGAATGTACATTATAGTATAGTAAAAGTGTACAATTAACATTTACAGAATTGTACACTCTTGACAACCTATAAACAAGAGTTTCTGATTCATTATAAATCAGGCTATTACATAGATACAAACATTCATCGTCTTCCCTCATTTATCTCCTTAAAGGATTCTTATAATTACTTTTTTGACAACTATGTATTTAGCGAATGAATCATAGTTATCTTATCGACATAAATAACTCATTCAGCGGCGAAACTTCCCCTTACGTCTATCATTTTTGCAACAGTTATTATAGGTACGTACCTTCGCATACATCAATAAAGAATAATAAACTGTAAGAAGTATGATAAATGTAAGAAGATTGACAGTAATAACACTCTGCGTAACCAGTAGTAGCATAGGTGGTAATGTCCTCAGGGCACAAGATAATCCGGCTATGAACACTTACGCTACTCCAGCCACAGAACAAACGGTGGAGAACAATTCTCAACAACTCCCTGCCGAATGGACTTTACAAGACTGTATCGACTATGCTTTAGAGCAAAACATCACCCTACGCAAAAGCCGTATTAATGCAGAAAGTACAGCCGTTGATGTAAAAACAGCTAAAGCAGCTCTTTTTCCAAGTCTCTCATTTTCTACCAGCCAGAATATGGTGAACCGTCCATATCAGGAATCAAGCAGTACGGTAAGCGGAACCGAAATTCTACGCAGTAACAGTAAAACCAGTTATAATGGTAACTACGGACTAAATGCACAGTGGACTGTATACAATGGCAGTAAACGTCTGAAAACAATTGAACAGGAGAAGCTGAACAATCGTGTAGCAGAACTGGATGTAGCTACCTCAGAAAAGAATATCGAGGAAAGCATCACACAGACCTATGTACAGATTCTCTATGCTGCCGAATCGGTGAAAGTTAATGAAAGCACCCTTGCTGTCAGTGAAGCACAATGCGACCGTGGAAAAGAGTTGCTTGCTGCCGGTAGCCTGTCTAAAGCCGATCTGGCACAATTGGAAGCACAAGTAAGTACTGATCGTTATCAACTTGTTACTGCACAAACTACTTTGCAAAACTACAAGTTGCAACTGAAACAATTACTTGAGCTGGACGGTGAAGAAGAAATGAACCTCTATCTGCCTGCGCTGGATAATAGTAAAGTACTCTCTCCCCTACCTACCAAAACGGATGTTTATCATGCAGCTCTTGCCGTACGTCCGGAAATTGAATCGGGAAAACTGAACATACAGGCATCCGAATTAAATATCGATATCGCCCGTGCCGGATACATGCCCAGTGTCAGCCTTAGTGCCGGGATTGGTACAAACAATACCAGTGGTTCCGACTTTACCTTTGCCCAACAAGTAAAGAATGGCTGGAACAACTCTTTAGGATTATCTATTAGTGTACCTATCTTTAATAATCGCCAAACGAAAAGTGCTGTACAAAAAGCTAAATTACAACGTGAGACCAGTATGTTAAACCTGCTGGACGAACAAAAAACACTGTATAAAACCATTGAAGGGTTGTGGCTTGATGCCAATAGTGCTCAGCAACGTTATGTAGCTGCACAAGAAAAACTCCGTAGTACTCAGACCAGCTTTGATCTGGTAAGTGCACAGTTCAACTTAGGTATGAAAAATACTGTAGAACTGCTAACGGAAAAGAATAACCTTCTCAGTGCCCAACAAGAAACCTTGCAGGCTAAATACATGGCCATATTAAATGCTCAGTTATTAAAGTTCTACCAGGGAGGGGATATCGAACTATAACCAAATACTGCGCGTAACCGACCTAATGGTATGCGTAAATTAAAAACTAAACAGCAAATTATAAAATAGTAAATATAACCATGAACAAGAAAAAAATCATCCTCATCGGTGTTGCCATTATAGTGGTGACAGGTGTAGCGATATGGGCTTTTAGTGGTGGGGCAACCAAGCACAAAATCTCATATGTCACAGCTACCGTAAGCAAAAATGACATTTCTAACTCCGTAACGGCTACAGGAACGATCGCACCTGTAACGGAAGTAGAAGTCGGTACACAGGTATCCGGTATTGTAGATAAGATTTACGTCGATTACAATTCCGTTGTTACCAAAGGAGAACTTATTGCAGAAATGGATAAAGTGACACTCCAAAGTGAACTTGCTTCAGCACGTGCAACCTATGACGGAAATAAAGCTGAATATGAATATCAGAAGAAGAATTACGAACGTAGTAAAGGATTGCATGAAAAAGCTCTTATCAGCGATACGGATTACGAACAAGCCGTATACAACTACGATAAGGCTAAAAGTATGTTCGACAGTAGTAAAGCCGCTTTGGCTAAAGCCGAACGTAACCTTTCATATGCTACCATCACTTCGCCTATTGATGGTGTAGTTATCAGTCGTGATGTAGAAGAAGGACAGACAGTTGCTTCCGGATTTGAAACACCGACCCTGTTTACTATTGCCGCAGACCTGACACAGATGCAAGTTGTGGCCGATGTGGATGAAGCTGATATAGGTGGCGTAGAAGAAGGACAACGCGTAAGTTTCACTGTAGATGCATATCCCAATGATATGTTCGAAGGTAAGGTCACTCAGATACGCTTGGGAAGTACAAGTAGTAGTACAAGTACGAGTAGTAGTGCAACAACAAGTGTAGTGACATATGAAGTAGTTATCTCTGCACAAAACCCGGACTTAAAACTCAAGCCTCGCCTGACAGCCAATGTCACAATCTATATCCTGGACAAAAAGGATGTTCTAAGCGTACCTTCCAGAGCATTACGCTTCACTCCTGAAGTTCCCCTCATCGGCAAAGAAGACATTGTAAAAGATTGCGCGGGAGAACATAAACTTTGGACAAAAGAAGGTAATACATTCACTGCACATCCTGTACAAATAGGTATTAGTAATGGAATCAAAACTGAAATTACAGGTGGAATCAACGAAGGTACCCAAGTGATAAGCGAAGCCAATCTCGGTACACCTACAAGTAATATGGCTGAGATGGGAACAGGTGGAAATACAGAAAAAAGTCCCTTCATGCCTGGCAGACCAGGAGGAAATAAGAAAAAATAAATTAATGTCCTCAATAATATGAGCAAGAAAGTAATTGAACTACATAACATCAAACGGGACTTTTTAGTGGGAGAAGAGATCGTACACGCCTTGCGTGGGGTCTCTTTCACCATCAACGAAGGAGAGTTTGTAACCATCATGGGTACCTCAGGTTCAGGCAAGTCAACCTTGTTAAATACATTGGGATGTCTGGATACTCCAACAAGCGGAGAATATCTACTTGACGGAATATCTGTAAGAAGCATGAGTAAATCTCAACGGGCCGTACTACGAAACCGGAAAATCGGTTTTGTATTCCAAAGTTATAACCTGCTGCCTAAAACAACTGCCATCGAAAATGTGGAACTTCCTCTGATGTATAATGCCAGCGTCAGTGCTTCCGAACGTCGTAGAAGGGCTATTGAAGCATTGCAGGATGTAGGACTGGGCGATCGACTGGAACATAAATCCAATCAAATGTCCGGAGGGCAGATGCAGCGTGTAGCTATTGCCCGCGCATTGGTTAATAATCCGGCTGTAATACTGGCGGATGAAGCAACGGGTAATCTTGACACACGTACCTCATTCGAGATACTTGTACTGTTCCAGAAACTTCATGCCGAAGGTCGTACTATTATCTTCGTCACCCATAATCCGGAATTGGCACAATACAGTAGTCGCAACATTCGGTTGCGGGACGGACACGTAATAGAAGACACAATCAATAATCAGATCCTCTCTGCAATTGAAGGATTGGCGGCATTGCCAAAAAATGATGAAGACTGAAAGGATTTACGATTGGACGATTTACAATTTACGATTGAAGCCACTTTTTAAATTATAGATAAGAGTAATCTCAATTGTAAATTATCTAATCGTAAATCAAAATGCTTTCAATTGTAAATTGTCTAATCGTAAATCAAAGTGACTTCAATCGTAAATCGTAAATTGTCTAAATGTAAATCAAAATAATGAACGGAACCAATTTATTCAAAATAGCCCTTAGGGCATTAGCCAACAACAAGTTGCGGGCTTTCTTGACAATGCTGGGTATCATCATTGGCGTAGCATCCGTTATCACCATGCTGGCTATTGGTCAAGGCTCCAAAAGAAGTATCCAGACGCAAATAGCCGAAATGGGATCGAACATGATCATGATACATCCCGGAGGTGACATGCGTGGTGGTGTACGTCGCGATGCATCCGAGATGCAGACGTTAAAGTTGGAAAACTATGAAAAGCTGCGTGAAGAAACAAACTATCTTTCAGGAATCAGTCCTAATGTATCTTCTTCCGGACAGCTTGTCAATGGTAATAATAACTATCCGTCCTCCGTTAGTGGCGTGGGACTGGATTATCTCAAAATCCGCCAATTGGATGTAGAAAACGGAGAGATGTTCACCGAAGCAGATATACAGAGCTCTGCCAAAGTCTGCATCATCGGAAAAACAATAGTCGATAACCTTTTCCCTGACGGATCCGATCCTGTTGGAAAAGTTATTCGCTTCAATAAAATACCTTTCCGTGTAGTAGGTGTACTCAAAGCCAAGGGATATAACTCTATGGGCATGGACCAGGACGATATTGTACTGGCACCCTATACTACAGTAATGAAACGTTTGCTGGCCGTCACTTACCTGCAAGGAATTTACGCCTCTGCACTCTCCGAAGATATGACAGATTATGCGATCGAAGAAATCACAAGTATCCTGCGTCGCGAACATAAGCTGAAAGACAGTGACGATGATGATTTTACTATACGTAGCCAACAGGAACTTAGTACAATGCTGAATTCTACGACCGACCTAATGACTACCCTACTCGCTTGTATCGCCGGTATTTCACTGGTAGTGGGTGGTATTGGCATTATGAATATTATGTATGTATCCGTCACAGAACGTACCCGCGAAATCGGACTCCGTATGTCGGTAGGTGCACGAGGGATAGATATCCTCAGCCAGTTTCTGATAGAAGCTATCCTGATAAGTATCACCGGAGGTATTATAGGCGTAATTATAGGTTGTGGCGCCAGCTGGATCGTTAAGAGCGTAGCCCATTGGCCTATCTTTATACAACCGTGGAGCGTATTCTTATCATTTGCCGTATGTACTGTCACAGGAGTATTCTTTGGCTGGTATCCGGCTAAAAAAGCAGCAGACCTTGATCCGATTGAGGCCATACGATACGAATAAACAACAATAGTAAAAAATGAGTAGTGATAAGTGATGAGTACTATGATCCGCATGGAACTAATCACTTATCACTACTCGTTAATCACTAATTTTACTATCTTTGCAAATATGAAACAACCTACAAACAGCCGCGTTCGCTTTGCCGTAGTACTAACCCATATCATTGGTTGGGGCATCATTTTTGGCTTCCCGTTCTTTTTCATCAACCGGGGAGGAGAACCTATTGACTGGATAGGGTACATACGCCGTAGCGGAGTACCTCTTAGTTTTTGTATCGTATTCTATTTAAACTATTTCATTTTTATTCCCCGTTATTTGTTTAATGAACGCGTTCAAAAGTTTCTATTGCTGAATCTCACATTAATTGTTCTCATGAGCGGTGGGCTTCATTTATGGCAAACCATCATGTTTGTTAATGATATTCCCAAAACTCCTCATAAAAACATGCCTCCCGGCTGGATCTTTTTTGTTCGCGATATGTTCTCGATGGTACTTACCATAAGCCTTGCTGCCGCAATCAAAATGAGTATCCGGTGGGGACAAATTGAAGCAGCACGACGAGAAGCAGAAAGGAGCCGTACGGAAGCTGAATTAAAGAACTTACGGAATCAGTTGAATCCTCATTTCTTACTTAACACACTGAATAACATCTATGCCCTTATCGCCTTTGATACAGACAAGGCGCAACAAGCCGTACAAGAGTTAAGCCGGCTTCTTCGCCACGTATTGTATGATAACCAGCAAACATTTGTCTCTTTAGGGAAAGAAATGGATTTCATTCGCAATTACATAGAGCTAATGCGTATCCGCCTCTCCTCCAATGTAGTAGTAGAAACAAATATCGATATATCTCCGGACAACCGAACAGAAATTGCTCCACTCATTTTCATATCACTTATCGAGAATGCCTTTAAGCATGGTATCTCTCCTACAGAACCCAGCTTTATCCGTATTGCTTTTTCTGAATCCAACGGAGAAGTCAGATGTGAAATAACAAACAGTTACCATCCCAAAGCCGAAACAGATAAAAGTGGTTCGGGCATCGGACTGGAACAAGTAAGCAAACGTCTGGAATTAATCTATCCCGGACGTTATCAGTGGCAACACGAAGTGAGTAAAGATAAAAAAGAATATTCATCAAGATTAGTGATTAGGGAGGAGTGATTAGTGATAAGTGATTAATGATTAGTGCCATGCGGTTCACAGCGTAGTCCATTAATCACTAATCGCTAATCACTAATCACTTATCACTAATCACTTATCACTAATCACTTATCACTAATTATTAAAGTCATGACCCTAAATTGTGCCATCGTAGACGATGAACCTCTGGCTCTTGATCTGCTGGAAAGTTATGTCAACAAAACTCCGTTTTTGTCTTTAACCGGTAAATATTCGAGTGCTGTACAAGCAATGAACGAGCTTCCGGAAAAGAAAGTTGATCTGCTTTTTTTAGATATTCAAATGCCGGAACTTAACGGGCTTGAATTCTCCAGAATGGTAGACAAAAATACCCGCATTATATTCACCACTGCTTTCAATCAATATGCCATCGACGGGTATCGTGTGAATGCTCTCGATTATTTGCTAAAACCTATTTCTTACGTCGACTTCCTGCAAGCAGCCAATAAGGCGTTACAGTGGTTTGAGCTCGTACAGAAACCGGATGAGATCGAAAGTATCTTCGTAAAAAGCGATTACAAACTGGTACAAATAGAACTTAAAAAGATTCTTTATATCGAAGGATTGAAAGATTACATTAAAATATATACCGAAGATCAGCCCAAACCCATCCTTTCGCTGATGAGCATGAAATCTATGGAGGAATTGCTCCCTCCCACTCGCTTCATGCGAGTACATCGTTCATTCATTGTGCAAAAGGATAAAATACGGATCATAGATCGTGGTCGGATTGTCTTTGATAAGACATATATCCCCATCAGTGATAGCTACAAACAGGTTTTTCAAACTTTCCTTGATGAAAGAAGCTAAGAAATAACCTGTTTATCGGTAAAATGCTCCCATTTGTCTATTCTTATTTGCAAAATAGCTGACAAATATATATCTTTGTCCCGAACAGAAAGGAGTTGTGAAACTCTGAGAATAGAATAGTTTAGTTAAGTCTAGTTTAGTTTTTGTGTTAAGAGGCTTCCTCGTCGGCGGACGAACAAGGAAGTCTCTTTTTTTATTTACTTATCTTCAATTAATTACAAATACCAATCGAGTATTTTCTTTCTTAATTAGTGTTTATCATTGAGCCTCCTCAAACGTCACTTTGGACGCTATTCTATTGCTGTTTTATTACTGCAATACTAAAACAAAAGAAGAATAAATTAAGGCAGCTTATCAGGCTGCCTTAATTACTAATTCGCTACTACCATTCGTTTGGTATCAATCAAACAATCATCAACTATAAGAGAATACATATAAACTCCATTAATTAGTTCTGTAGTGTTTACATCAATACTATTTTGGCCAATAGAAGTTATTGGTATTTTCAGGACTAAAACTCCCATCATATTGTAGAATTGTAAATAAGCACTTTTTCGTATCTCAGGTATCACAAAAGATATAGAAGTCATGAATGAAGCCGGATTAGGAATGTTCTGACACAATTCCGGATTATCTTTTACCTCATCATTAATACCTGTTACAGAACTTCTTGTAAACAAGGATGGAGCAGAAGGAAGTTCATTATATATTCTAACTACGCTTCCCTGTTCTGCTATGAAGCCTGGTAAGATTCTAACAGAACGATATCCATTAAAATTAACAGTTACATTTTTCTTAACTTGAACATTTATAATAGTCAAATATGTCCCACTCTCATTATCGTTATATTCATACTCTTTATTGGCAATTGCCACATTACAAGGTTGCACACCAATACTCCAAGAAACATCCCCCACCCAAACGTCATGTTTCAATATTAATTTAGCTTCCTCATTTATACCAATACAATCCCAAACTACTGAAATAGGAGAATTATAAAGTCCCATATAGTCTCTATTTATCGTAGATAACGTATAATTCCCATCTTGATCTCTTATCTTACCATTGATAACTTCCCAAGTATAAACATCTTCCGAAGCCTTTGATACCCCGCCAGTAATTAATCCTGCTGTATATTCGTATGGAATACCCGGTATAGGATTATAATCCCCCAATAAGTGCCACTGCGCATTTAGCTTTACAGAAAAGCATATTAGAATTAATATAATCTTGAATTTCATGATAATCTATTTATTATTTAATGCCTTTAATTGTTCTATCTCTTCCTGTTGTTTTATTACATACAGAGTCAATTCCTCAATTTTTTGAAGTAATAAAGCATTCACTTCACCCAAACTAACCCCATTGGCTTTAACATCTGATTCACTAGGAATACCTGGTAAAGTACCTTTTTCTTCAATATGCTTCTTTACCTCTCCTAATGTTGGAAGTTTATAATCCTTCTTAAAAACGAAGTCGGCCCAATCAGAGTCTACTTTTATTTCTTTTGCACGGATAATGCCATTAACGGCTAATTTATATCCTTGTGTATCTAATGTACCAATTCCGACATTTCCATTAACAGATAAATCATTTATATCCGTAGCTATCGTATTGGGTACATATCCAATATTAAGTCCACCACGAGGTCCGACAATCATGGCAGAATAATCATTAGCATGTTCACGGCTCGTTTGAATCACAAAACGTTGTCTACAACAGTGATCTTCAAGATTTCCACTTTCATATGATTGATCAGGATATTCCCATATTTCATAACCATTAGATGCTACTCCCCATCCTCCTGCGTATGATGCAGTAACCATTTTCCAGATATGTGGACTACCACCAATACCTTTATTAGATAAACTATAATACGTACTCGACTGATCATTCTGGCTAACTGGGTTTCCAATGATTTCAAGATTTCCATTAAATTGGGTAGTTACATCCTGTGCATATCCTGCCATGAATGAAAACAAGACTAAACAAAAAAACGAATAAACCTTTTTCATAATAATATTTTTAAGCGTTAATATTAATTTGATCTAATGCTTTTTATTTCGGCTTCCATACTCTCCATTCGTTTTTCTTGTTGAATGATGTAAAGTGTTAGTTCCTCTATTTTTTGAAGTAGCAAAGCATTTGTCTCTGCCAGATTTACTCCGTTGGCTTTAACCTCTGCCTCACTTGGTATACCGGGCAAAGTTCCATTTTCATTGATATGGGTCTCCACTTCTTTCAGAGTAGGAAGCTTATAATCTTTCTTAAATACGAAGTCAGCCCAATCGGACTCTACCTTGATTTCTTTTGCACGGATTATTCCATTAACAGCTAATTTGTAACCTTCTGTGTTAACAGTACCGATTCCAATACTCCCACTCGTCAGCAAATTATGCGAACTAATAGTACCATTCACATCAAACTCACTGGATGGATTAACTGTACCAACACCTATTTTTCCATATTGATCAATATGCATTCTCACCCGCGGCATTCCTGTAGCATCCCTAGGCTGGCTGGTCATTAACTGTAGAAAAGTACCCCATTCATCACCTCTAAAAGCTCTTATACCACTTTGACCCGCATTCTTAAAATTAAAAATTATATCTCGTTTACTTGCTTCACCTGTAGGAGAATTAGGACCTTGAATTATGAATGTGGAATTTGTATTATCCAACTCATTTCCAAATTCAAATGAGTCAGTTACTTTTAATTTCTCCAAATTAACATTCCCGAACAGATCACTCATCAATATTTTATGCCATCCATTCCAAGAAGAAGAGAAAAAATCACCATTTCTATAAAAAACACCATTATTATTAAAACTTAATTGACTTATATATCCAGCCGTTCCGTTAAATCCAGGAGAAATCGTAAGATTCGTAGTAAATCCATATGCAGTACTTATTCCTGAAGTCGTTAAGAACTTCAAGTCTGCTCTAATTGCTTTTTCCCCATAACTATTGGGTGATTCACTTACATCCCTTGTATCATTAACTTCTAAGGATGTTGCAGTTTGCGCACTGGCATTCATTGCCAATAAAGAAAGAATAAACACAACTAATTGATAAAGAATCTTCTTCATAATAATAAAATTAAAACGTTAACACTAATAAGGATTATCTCAATCAATAAAATATTTATAGTGGATTGTATATTATCAAAAAGAATGATTTCGAAGTAAAGGAGAAATGACTTTAGACAAAAATAAAGAAAAAGATCAAAATATCCTAAAAAGTTACCCGGACAATTACAATGTTTATACATCACAATAAAAACCAGTATATCAATATCATATACGTTTCACAAAAAAAAGAACCCGGACAATTCAATATTTATTTTTATGTTACAAAATGAGATTGTAGAAAAAAACAGGCAGATAGTGTTAGCTTATTAGAGCATTCATGAAAAATAAACCTTGATTCTGAAGCGTAGTTTACAAGCAGGCAAGGCGTAGTCTACATCCAGGCAAGGTACAGCCTCCACACAACCTTTATAAGAGGTTGATAATGGGGTATTATTACAGCCTAAAGCATACAAATCCTAAATCCCTTCATCATATTTTTCATTATTCAATTATTTATATTACCTTTGCACACATAAAAGCCACAAAAAACTCGTGTTGGCTTATAAGGTTGTCTCTTTCTATTTTTTTGGACACCTCTATTTACTTATCAAACAACAATAATATATCACTATTTGAAATTCTGATTAATATATTAGTCAGGCTTGTGAAAGTCTGTATATATACTTTTTTAAATTATAGCATAAGATTTGATAAATCTCTATGTAAGAGATTTCTTGTCCGCCCGGCCTGTGAAGGTAGGGCGGATTTTTGTTTATATAATCATACTTAATAATTTGTTAAACAGAACTAAGAATTAAGCTAAATACAGAACCTTTTTAACCAAATATCTGTTTTGATTTAAAACTTAAACTTTTTATACGGCAGGCCATCTGTGAAGACAGCAAGCCGTAATATTTTATTTCTTTCCATCTATTACCTAAAAAGCGACTTAGTAAAAAAATAATATATCACAAATAGTACAATTTTATTATTATAGCATTATCTTTGCATCCGTTAAAAACAGATGAGATGAACGAAGAAGAAATAATGCTAAATGGCCTCCTGATTGACAAATGCAAAGAAGAAGGAATTATGATAGCTTTGGTTGCTATCAACAGAGAGACAAAAGAAATTGAATTACCGCAGAGCTTTAAGGATATGGTCAACGACCCTAACTATTACATTTGCTACTGTCATAGAAGTGAAAAAGAAGAATATATTATTGAAAAAATAAAAGAAATACCCGATTAAAAGCCAGATAAGAATGAATTATACAAAACCATTCTTATCACAGGTTTCAATACGAAAAGAAAGCCGTTTCTTATCGTATTGAAACAACTTTCTTATATAGATATTTCAGAAGATACTACAATCAACCTGCTAACCGATCAATCCGGTATTTCCTCTCCATTTATATTTGCAGCAGCATAATCATCAAGAAAGAGCTCTACATTCTTAGCATGATGGGCAATATAGGCAGCAGGTCCCGTGTCACCAGAAGTATAAATCTCCTCCACCACTTCAGCTTTATTTCTGCCTGTGATCAAAAAAATTACCCGACGGGCATTAATAATAGGACAACCTGTCATCGCAATACGTTTCTGACCATTATTCGGGTTATAACTTACTTCATAAATCCTGTCAGAAGACAATAATTTCTCTTGTCCGGGGAAGATAGACGAGGTATGTCCGTCTCCGCCTGCTCCTAACAATATTACATCAAATACAGGCCAACCATCTTGCATAGGAACCTGACTTTCTACTACCTTGGAATACCGGACCGCTTCCTTATCGGGTCTATCCTCTCCTCTGATACGAAACACGTTTTCATAATCAATAGGAACCACGCCCACCAACAATGAGCGTACCATTCCATAATTGCTATCGGAGTTCTCGGGTGGGACACAACGTTCGTCTACAAAAAAAACTTTCATCCGCGTCCACGGAGTAATATCACTATATTCGTTTGCCCACAAGTCAAACATCAGCGCAGGAGTACTTCCACCACTTAAAGCAATATTGAAAGTCTTGCCGGGTTCATCTATCATAATTTTTATCAGATGAAGAATCAGTGCGCGTGCCGTCTCAATGGACGAAGGATAAATAAAAGGTTTCATAGTTCACAATATTGGTCTGTGTTCGTCAAATTCTTACAAGGATTAGTCCATTCAGCACCATGTTCGTGCATCATAGCCTCACTTTCGAGAGGGCCCCATGTACCGGCCGGATAACCATAAAGCGGTGCATCGGGATGTTCTTTCCAATAGTGGAGGATTGGATCAAAGAACCGCCAGGACGCCTCCACTGCGTCACTTCGTGTAAAGAGGGTAGGATCACCCTGGATACAGTCATCAATCAAACGGGCATAAGCATCACCACTTGGCACGCCACCGAGTTGGTTATAACTGAAATCCATTGTTACTTGTTTCACTTCAAATCCCGCACCAGGTACTTTCATTCCTATTTTCAGGACAATACCTTCATTGGGTTGCAAGCGAAGGATTAGTTTATTGGCACGAGGACAATTACCTCCCGCACAATGAAACATCTGATGTGGGGTTTCACGGAAGTGTACCACTATTTCCGTAACTTTGGTAGGCATCTGCTTTCCGGTACGTATATAGAATGGAACACCACTCCAACGCCAGTTACTGATTCCTAATTTCATAGCAATATACGTCTCTGTCCGTGAGTCGGGATTTACATTTTTCTCTTCGCGATATCCTTTCTTATTACCAGAAGCTGTGTATTGACCACGAACAATATGTTCTTCAAAATCCTCCTCGGTCAATGGAGTTAGAGACTCATACACTTTCACCACTTCATTGCGGAACGTATCAGCATTAAATACAGCAGGAGGTTCCATAGCCGTCAATGCCACAAGCTGTATAAGATGATTCTGCACCATATCACGTAAAGCACCGGCAGTGTCATAAAAACCACCACGCTGCTCAATACCCAGATTTTCAACAGCTGTTACCTCTATATAATCGATATAATTACGATTCCACAGAGGTTCGAATATCCCGTTAGCAAAACGGAAAGCAAGCAAATTTTGAGCGGTTTCCTTACCCAGAAAATGATCTATACGGTAAATCTGATGTTCATCAAACACAGAAGCATAGATACGATTCAGCTCTTCGGCAGACTGAAGATCATATCCAAATGGTTTCTCCACGATAATACGTGCCCGTCCACGATTAAGATGCGCTTTTTTGAGGTGCAACGGAATCACTCCATACAAAGAAGGAGGTGTAGCCAGATAAAACAACAGATTATCCGGTTCCTTCTCTCCGGTAAGCTCCTCAATACGCTGACGAAGGCGGACATAGCCAGCCTCTATAGCAGGATCAATAGCCAGATAGTAAAGATGTTGTGTAAAGTTATCCATCAACTCTTTATCCTGTTCTTCGGGTTTCACAAATTGTTCAAGTTCAGTATAGATGTAAGCACGATAGTCAGTATCCGAATACACAGTACGTCCCACACCCATCACAGAAAACTCTCCTTTGAGACGCTTATCTCTGTACAAAGAGTACAAGGCAGGCATCAGCTTACGCTTAGTAAGATCGCCCGAAGCGCCAAAGATTATCATTACAAATTTATCCATTATTTTAGTAATTAGTAGTTAGTGATTAGTGGTAAGTGGTAAGTGATTAGTGGCTGCGCTATTATGCCGGATGGCACTAATCACTTATCACTAATCACTTATCACTAATTATTGTATGTTCCTGATTTCGTATCACCACCATGTCCTGTCCAGTTCTCATGGAAGAACTGTCCGCGGAGTTCATCTTTTCGTTCAAAAGTATGTGCACCAAAGTAATCGCGTTGCGCTTGTATCATGTTAGCAGGCAAATTGGCAGATACCAATGAGTAGAAATAATTCAATGCCGAAGAAAAAGCGGGAACAGGAAGTTCTTCACGCATAGCCTGCACCACCAGCGTTTTCCATCCGGATAACAATCCCTTTATTTCATCCCGGAAATAAGGCGCCAGCAAGAGGTTTTTGGGCTTATCCTTTACCTCAAAAGCAGCAGCAATGTCATTCAGGAAGATACTACGAATGATACAACCTCCACGCCACATACGTGCGATAGAAGACAAATCAAGCTTCCAGCCAAAAGTATCAGAAGCGCGCTGAAGAACAGCGAATCCCTGAGCATAAGAAACCAGCTTGGATGCATATAATGCAGCATAAATCTCTTTCACCAATTCCGGTTTATTATAAACAGCTTGTGTACGTTTACATTGAAATTGCCGTGAAGCTGTCTCGCGCAACTCTTTCTGAGCCGACAAACTTCGTTCAAATACCGCAGTGGCAATCAACCCCAAAGGCATACCCAGTTCCATGGCATTAATAACGGACCATTTTCCTGTGCCCTTCTGTCCGGCAGCATCCAGTATCTTATCCAACAGATACCCTCCCGACTTATCTGTATGCCGCAGGATATTTGCTGTAATTTCAATTAAATAGCTACGAAGTTTCCCTTCATTCCAATGAGAAAAGACATTCGCCATCTCTTCATTCTCCAGGTCAAGCAGATTCTTCATCACCCAGTACGCCTCAGCAATAAGTTGCATATCGCCATACTCTATGCCATTGTGTATCATCTTCACAAAATGTCCGGAACCTGCCGGCCCAATCCAATCACAACAAGGCGTACCATCCGATGCCTTTGCCGCAATACTTTGCAGAATAGGTTTCACCGCCGGCCAGGCTGCTACCGAACCACCAGGCATAATGGAAGCACCATTCAAAGCCCCTTCTTCACCACCAGACACACCGGCACCGACGAAAAGAAACCCCTTCGACTCAGCCAATGCCACACGACGATTGGTATCTTCATAATTGGAGTTACCACCATCAATCAAGATATCACCCGGAGAAAGTAAAGGGAAAAGTTGTTCCATTAATTCATCTACAGCACTACCGGCACGAACCATCATCATTATCTTTCGAGGCAAGGATATTGAATCTACAAATGTAGCAATATCAGTAAAACCTTCGATGTTTAGACCTTTAGCCCGCCCATTGAGAAATCGTTCTACCACTCCTTCTTCTACTCCGGGCACTGTACGGTTGTATACCGATACATTCCATCCTTTACTTGCCATATTCAAGGCTAAATTTTCGCCCATTACAGCCAAACCAATCAGCCCAACATCTGTTTTATTCTGTATTGACATAATTGTAAGATTTATCTAATTAGTTGTTTATTCTTTATTAATTTACTTATTTACTATAACATATACAATAAAATTTTGTTCGGCTATTTACAAAAAAAAATGCTACTTTTGTAGCAATTAAATAAAGTTTCGACCATGAAGAAAATCCATATCGGCCTGTTACCCCGCATTATTATTGCCATTTTGTTAGGAATTGCAGTTGGACACTTCTTTCCGGCCTCGTTAGTTCGCATATTTGTAACATTCAATGGTATCTTTAGTGAATTTCTAAATTTTTCTATTCCGCTCATCATTCTCGGACTGGTCACAATTGCCATTGCCGATATCGGAAAAGGAGCCGGCAAAATGCTGATTGTAACTGCACTGATAGCCTACGGAGCGACATTGTTTTCGGGTTTCCTCTCCTACTTTACCGGTGCTACTTTATTCCCATCCTTGATAGAGCCCGGAAGACCACTCGAAGAAGTGAGTGAAGCACAAGGCATACTTCCTTTCTTCTTCGTTGCCATCCCACCGCTAATGAATGTAATGACATCTTTGGTTCTCGCTTTCACATTAGGATTAGGATTGGCCGCACTACGCAGTGATGCCTTAAAAAATGTGGCAAGAGATTTCCAGGAGATTATTGTCCGCATGATCAGTGCTGTCATTCTGCCTTTGCTACCGCTCTACATCTTTGGTATATTTCTCAACATGACACACTCCGGACAAGTATTCTCCATCCTAATGGTATTCATCAAAATCATTGGAGTTATTTTCGCTTTGCACATTTTCTTATTGATTTTTCAATACTCTATTGCCGCACTGTTTGTTCAACGCAATCCTTTCAAATTATTAGGACGGATGCTACCAGCCTACTTTACCGCATTAGGAACTCAATCATCTGCTGCTACCATCCCTGTCACCTTGGAGCAGACAAAAAAGAATGGAGTATCAGCTGATATTGCCGGTTTTGTTGTTCCACTCTGCGCCACGATCCATCTTTCGGGCAGTACACTAAAGATTGTAGCCTGTGCTTTGGCTTTAATGATGATGCAAGGTATGCCATTCGATTTCTCTCTTTTCGCAGGATTCATTTTTATGTTAGGCATCACCATGATAGCCGCACCTGGTGTTCCCGGAGGAGCTATTATGGCATCTTTAGGTATTTTACAATCCATGTTGGGTTTTGACGAATCAGCACAAGCATTAATGATAGCGTTGTACATTGCAATGGACAGTTTCGGCACAGCATGTAATGTTACGGGTGACGGAGCAATTGCACTAATTATAGACAAAATCATGGGAAAAAGCAAGCAGTGAACAAGTTAAACAAACAAGGAGAGCCCAGCAATACCTAAAATGAAAAGTATAGAAACAACCCTCCTTACCAATGATATCAAAACACTAAAAAAGGCGAACAATAGAATTCTTTGTTACTACGGGCCTTAGAACCATGTGCCAACTCATAAACCCGCCATGGAGCAGTTTTAAATTGAACAGAAACACAGATTGTTTTATCTAAAGAGTTTATCACTTTACAGTGAAGTTATTTGAAACAATGGTAGAAACAGACTATAAAACCCTGGAAATCAAACAATAAAAAAATACGTACTTTTGGGGTACAAAAGTACGTATTTAAGACACTGTTAATATGCATTTTAAGTCACCGTTAAAATACTAAGTTTGCAAACAAGAGATTAAAGAGCTGTGACAGATAATAATAAATGTTACAACATTTCTGCCAATTTCCACACCTGTATATGTCGTATACCTTCTTTGGACGGCAATGCTACATTATCAAGAGATACTATCCACTTTTCATAATTATCCTGTATTGCCTCCAACGAAGCATACAAAGACTGCATCGTCAACTCATTATCCAAAGCACACACACACTGAATGTAGATAATCCGGTCTCCTTTCCGTGCAAGAAAGTCAATCACTTTATTGCGATGTACACCTACATAAACAGCATATCCGGCACGTCGTAATTCAAGATAAACATGATTTTTAAACTTAGTGTCCTGTTCGCGGACAAAGAACGGATAAAGAAAACGCATGAAAGCCCAATCATTAATATAATAACGACAACTACCTAACACCACTTCCTTACTGCGAACCTGACAACGCTCTACACGATGAATAAGGAAAGTATTTTCGAGGTAACTGATATAATTGGCAATCGTATCATAGCTCGTCTTTCGCTGCTGCGAATTAAAATGAGCAACCAGATTAGTAACAGATACCAACTCGGACAGATGTGCTGCTAAATAGATAAGTACATCTTCAAAAAGCCGGGGATCTTTCACACGATACTGTTGCACAATATCACGAAACAGTGCAGTATCTTTAATAGAGGAGACATAATTCCATTTTACATCTTCCGTTGATAAAGTAGAAAGCCGGGGCAAGGAACACCCTTCCATATATGCAGCATAGCTCTTACCGGAAGCTTCTTCCCGCACACGTTCTCTATACTCTGCATAACTAAAAGGAAAGACCTCAAAACTCACATAATGCCGGTCCGGCATCCCTTCCGCATCGCAAGGAAGTATCTCTCTGCCGGACCCACTGATAAACAGCTCGCTACTGTTGACATAATCCTGCGAATGAGAATATACAAACTCTTCCCAACCTATGATGTTCTGTATCTCTTCAATAAATAGATAGATTTTTCCTACCGGATGAATTCGTTCCCGATAAGTAGATAAAAGTTCTTCAAGTCCTTCACGTCCGGATATGAAACCAGAATCGGTGAATGAACGATTTATATACAATATATTCCGTGCCGATACTCCCTCATCAAGTAAATGAAGCATAATCTGCCGGAGCAGATATGATTTCCCTGCCCCACGTTGGCCTATCAGTAACTTTATCAGTTTATTACCGATATAGCCAAAAATACGATTGGTATAACTCTTACGAATGAATCCGGCTTCCGGCAATCGTCCATTCCAATAATTAGAGAGACTTAATTCATTAAAATAATCATTCATATCCGAATATATTAATATCACAATTAAAAAATTCAATTAAAAATGATATTTATAAATCAAACAATATAATTTTCATTTATACTTGAATAATATTCGGCAAATATAAATATTTTCTGTTTAAACTAAAAAATTCCACCCTCATATATAGCTCTTATCCGAAAGAAAATACCGAATATTGCAACGATATTAGAAGCCAAAGTTAGAAGTCAGTAGTTAGAATCTATGCAACTTGATTATTTTTATGCCGAAGGGATTCTAACTACTAACTACCAAATTAATTATTTATAATATGAAGAAAGCTCTTATTTCTGGGATCACAGGGCAAGACGGTTCATTCCTTGCCGAATTTTTATTGCAAAAAGGTTATGAAGTACACGGTATACTCCGTCGTTCTTCTTCTTTCAACACCGGACGCATCGAACATCTTTATTTTGACGAATGGGTGCGCGACATGAAACAGAAACGTACTATCAACCTGCATTATGCCGACATGACTGATTCAAGTTCATTGATACGTGTCATCCAAATGGTACAACCCGACGAAATATACAACTTAGCTGCACAAAGCCATGTGAAGGTATCTTTTGATGTACCCGAATACACTGCGGAAGCAGATGCTATCGGCACACTACGTATGCTCGAAGCAGTACGCATCTTAGGACTGGAAAAGAAAACACGCATTTATCAGGCTTCTACCTCAGAGCTTTATGGCAAGGTACAGGAAGTACCTCAGAGTGAAACAACTCCGTTCTATCCGCGTAGCCCGTATGCAGTGGCCAAGCAATATGGCTTCTGGATTACAAAGAACTACCGCGAAAGTTACGGTATGTTTGCCGTAAACGGCATCCTCTTTAACCATGAGAGTGAACGTCGTGGAGAAACATTCGTAACCCGTAAAATAACACTGGCTGCAGCACGTATTGTACAAGGTGAACAAGACAAATTGTACTTGGGAAACCTGGATGCACGCCGTGACTGGGGATATGCGAAAGATTATGTAGAATGCATGTGGCTTATCCTGCAACATGACGTTCCGGAAGACTTTGTGATTGCTACCGGAGAAATGCACACCGTGCGTGAGTTCTGTACACTTGCCTTTGCCGAAACAGGAATCAACCTGCGTTGGGAAGGCGAAGGAATAGATGAAAAAGGCATCGACACCGTTACCGGAAAAGTATTGGTAGAAGTTGATCCGAAATATTTCCGTCCGGCTGAGGTGGAACAGCTACTGGGTAATCCTACGAAAGCTAAAACCGTATTAGGCTGGAATCCGTGTGCCACTCCATTCCCCGAATTAGTAAAGATCATGGTACGCCATGATATGAGAAAAGTACAGAAGATGATTGCAACCAAACAGGAGTAAGATCAATGGATAAAAATGCAAAGATATATGTAGCAGGACACCACGGACTTGTGGGTTCTGCTATCTGGAAAAACTTGCAAGAAAAAGGATATACCAATCTTGTAGGACGTACACACAAAGAGCTCGATTTGCTGGATGGTGTTGCCGTTCGTAACTTTTTTGATGAAGAACAACCGGAATATGTATTTTTAGCTGCCGCATTCGTGGGTGGCATCATGGCCAACAGTATTTATCGCGCTGACTTTATTTACAAGAATCTACAAATACAGCAGAATGTTATCGGCGAAAGTTTTCGTCACCATGTTAAGAAACTACTATTCTTAGGTAGTACCTGTATCTATCCGCGGGATGCTGAACAACCAATGAAAGAAGAGGTGTTGCTGACTTCCCCGTTGGAATATACCAATGAGCCCTATGCCATCGCCAAAATTGCAGGATTGAAAATGTGCGAAAGCTTCAATTTGCAATATGGAACGAATTATATCGCTGTAATGCCTACCAATCTATATGGCCCGAATGATAACTTCGATCTGGAACGTAGTCATGTATTACCGGCCATGATACGCAAAGTACATCTGGCACACTGCCTGAAAGAAGGAAACTGGGAAGGAGTACGCAAAGATATGAATGCCCGTCCGGTAGAAGGAATCGACGGTAATAGCCCAAAAGAAGATATTCTGAACATCCTTAAAAAATATGGTATCAGTGATACGGAAGTATTGCTTTGGGGCACCGGAACACCGTTACGCGAATTCTTATGGAGTGAAGAAATGGCCGATGCCAGCGTATTCGTGATGGAACATGTAGATTTCAAGGATACCTATAAAGAAGGTAGCAAAGATATTCGTAATTGCCACATCAACATTGGCACAGGCAAAGAAATATCTATCCGCCAGCTTGCCGAACTGATTGTAGAAACAGTTGGTTATAAAGGTAAACTAACTTTTGACAGTACCAAGCCTGACGGTACGATGCGCAAGTTAACAGATCCTTCCAAACTACACGGATTAGGATGGCATCATAAAATCGAGATAGAGGAAGGGGTACAAAAAATGTACGACTGGTACTTAAATAGTTGAAAGTTAAAAATTGAAAGTTGAAAGTTGAAAATTAGCTGCGCTAACATGCTGTATAGCAGCTTTCAACTTTCAACTTTCAATTTTCAACTCTATAAGCTCTCAACTTTCAATTATAATAGTTATATTTGCACAATTTAATACCAAATGTGCAAAAAACAATGGAACAAAGTTTTATAGCTTACATTGAAAATAGTATCAAGAACAATTGGGACCTGGATGCCCTGACAGATTATAAGGGAGCCACCCTACAGTATAAAGACGTAGCCCGCAAGATTGAAAAGCTGCATATCATCTTTGAAGAAAGCGGTATTCAAAAAGGAGACAAGATAGCCGTCTGCGGACGAAACAGCTCTCACTGGGGAGTCACTTTTCTTGCTACATTAACCTACGGTGCAGTAATCGTCCCGATTCTACACGAATTCAAAGCAGACAATGTACACAACATAGTCAATCACTCTGAAGCCAAACTCCTTTTCGTTGGCGATATGGTATGGGAAAACCTCAACGAATCGGCAATGCCACTACTCGAAGGTATCCTGATGATGACAGACTTCACCCTGCTGGTAACACGCAGTGAAAAACTGACATACGCTCGTGAACATCTGAACGAACTATTCGGCAAAAAATATCCGAAGAACTTCCGTAAAGAACATGTAGAATATCACAAAGACCAACCCGAAGAACTGGCGGTTATCAACTATACATCCGGAACAACAAGCTATTCAAAGGGAGTAATGCTCCCCTACCGTAGTCTGTGGTCGAATACCAAATTCGGTTTTGAAGTACTAACGTTAAAGCCGGGTGACAAGATTGTATCTATGCTGCCAATGGCGCATATGTACGGACTGGCATTTGAATTTCTGTATGAATTTTCCGTAGGTTGCCAAATCTACTTCCTTACCCGGATGCCAAGTCCCAAAATTATCTTCCAGGCATTTGCAGAGGTGAAACCCAACCTGGTAGTAGCTGTACCACTTATCATCGAAAAGATTATAAAGAAAAATATCTTGCCTAAACTGGAAACTCCCACCATGAAGCTATTACTGAAAGTACCTGTTATTAATGATAAGATTAAGGCAACAGTACGCGAACAAATGATACAGGCCTTTGGTGGCAACTTTGAAGCTGTGATTGTGGGTGGTGCCGCTTTCAATCAGGAAGTGGAGCAATTTCTCAAGATGATCGAGTTCCCTTACACAGTGGGATATGGAATGACAGAATGTGGTCCTATTATCTGTTATGAGGATTGGAAATACTTCAAACCGGGTTCATGCGGAAAAGCTGCGCCCCGTATGGATGTAAGAATTCTTTCATCGGATCCTGAAAATATACCGGGAGAAATTGTTTGCAAAGGTCCCAATGTAATGCTGGGATATTACAAAAATGAAGAAGCCACCGAACAAGTAATTGATAAGGATGGCTGGTTGCATACCGGTGATCTTGCTCTGGAAGATGCCGATGGAAACATCACGATCAAAGGTCGCAGTAAGAATATGCTATTAGGTCCAAACGGGCAAAATATCTATCCGGAGGAGATTGAAGACAAGTTGAACAATCTGCCTTACGTATCGGAAAGTATCATCGTACAGCAAAATGAGAAATTGGTAGGTCTGGTATATCCCGACTTCGACGAAGCTTTTGCACATGGCTTGAAAAATGAAGATATGGAACGCGTAATGGAAGAAAACCGCGTTGCACTGAATGCCATGTTACCAGCATATAGCCAGATTTCAAAAATGAAAATATATCCGGAAGAGTTCGAAAAAACTCCCAAGAAATCAATCAAAAGATTCCTGTATCAGGAAGCAAAAGGATAAAAAAAATTACAATTTGACTATTTACGATTTACTATTTACGATTGAAATTAGTTTGCATAGTGTAACTTCAATCGTAAATAGTAAATCGTCTAATAGTAAATCCCCTAATCTCCTAATCGTTCCTTAATTTAAGATTGTCAGCATTATGAGAAACAAACTATTACTATCGGCAACCATACTCCCGGCGTTAAGCATTAGCAGCGATGTTCATGCAGAACAGGATCAGAAACATCCTAATATTATTATGTTTCTGGTGGATGACATGGGATGGCAGGATACCTCTCTTCCCTTTTGGACACAGCGTACACATTATAATAATATTTATGAAACGCCCAATATGGAGCGTTTAGCTACACAAGGTATGATGTTTACGCAGGCCTACGCTTGCAGTATCAGCTCTCCAAGCCGTGTCAGTTTGTTTACAGGTATGAATGCAGCACGTCACCGGGTAACCAGTTGGACACTACGCAAAAATACAACACACGAGCAACCGGACTCCGTCATGATATATCCGGAATGGAATGTAAACGGTATTTGCCAGGAACCGGGAGTAGAAAGAACAACTCAAGTCACCACGCTGGCACAAGTTCTGAAAGACAACGGTTATCACACTATACACTGTGGGAAAGCTCATTTCGGAGCCAATAATACTCCGAGTGAAGATCCGCTGAAAATGGGATTTGAAGTGAATATAGCCGGACATGCTGCAGGTTCCCCTGCAAGTTATTACGGTAAAGAGAACTTTGGAAACAAACCCGATGGTAAAAGCCCGTTGGCTGCCGTACCAGGTCTGGAAAAATATCACGGTACAGATACATTTCTGAGCGAAGCACTCACACTGGAAGCAGAAAAAGCCTTGAATAATGCACAGAAGAGTGATAAGCCCTTCTTCCTGTATATGGCTCATTATGCAGTACACACGCCTATACAACCTGATCTGCGTTTCTATCAGAAGTATATCGATAAGGGATTGCCCCCGGTAGAAGCTGCCTATGCTACTCTTATAGAAGGGATGGATAAAAGCCTCGGTGACCTGATGGACTATCTGAAAGAAAACAATCTGGAAGACAATACTGTTATTCTCTTCATGTCAGACAATGGCGGACTGGCTGCGCATACACGCGCAGGGCAACTCCATGTGCAGAACTATCCACTTAACAGTGGTAAAGGCTCTGCTTATGAAGGAGGGGTTCGTGAACCGATGATTGTCAGCTGGCCTGGTAAAATTAAACCCGGAAGTAAATGTAATCACTACCTGATGATCGAAGACTTCTTTCCATCCATATTGGAAATAGCTGGTATATCGGACTATAAGACGATACAGCAACGGGATGGCATCAGTTTTGTACCTCTTCTTACTGAAAAAGGCAAAGTGCAGGATAGGGATATCTATTGGCATTATCCACACAGTTGGGGACCTTCGGGACCAGGAATCGGGGCAACGTGTGCCATTCGTTCGGGAGACTGGAAGCTGGTCTACTATTTTGACTCTGGTAAGCGGGAGTTATTCAATATAGCCAATGACATTAGTGAAAAACAGGATCTGGCAGGAAAAGAGCCACGCATCACGAAACAGTTGGCAGGAAAATTAAGTAACTACCTCCGTTCAGTTGATGCACAACGCCCCATTTTACGTAAAACTCAACAATTGGCACCTTGGCCGGATGAAGTAAAATAAGATGTATTCACCCTTAAAATTAGTGGATAAACAGATGAATAAAAGAATATTTTGTCTACCTCTTTCACTACTTTTTATAGTCACGGGCATAGTCTCCGCTCAAAACAAAAGTGCAGGCATTAATTTGTCTGTGTGGAAAGGAATCAGCACTCAACCAGCTGACAGTGCACAGACCACCTATTTTAATTTAGGGATCCTTTCTACCATGAACCGGTTGAATGGAGTAGGATTCAATGCATTTGGCAGCGTCATTGGCGGTAATATGAATGGCATACAATTCTCCGGACTTGCCAATATGGTAGGTGGAAGTATGCGCGGCGTACAATTATCGGGTATTAGTAACATCAACGGAAACAATATGGTGGGATTATCTGCCACTGGACTTGTCAACATTGCAGGCAATCAATCGAAAGGCGTCTTACTATCCGGAATGACGAGTATCAGTGGAGACAATACATCCGGTGTGATGGCAAGCGGTATTATGAATATATCGGGAGACGGAGCAAGTGGCGTACACCTGGCAGGACTTGCCAATATCACAGGCGCTACTTTCAACGGAGTAACAGCAGGAGGTTTACTGAATGTGATAGGTGAACATCTGAATGGTGTACAAATATCCGGGTTTGCCAACATAGTGGCATCGCGAATGAATGGGGCACAGATTGGACTGGGCAATTATGCAACAAAAGCCAAAGGGGTACAGATTGGATTAGTGAATTACTATAAAAACGAGATGAAAGGGTTCCAATTGGGGCTTGTCAATGCCAATCCGGACACAAAAGTACAAATGATGATCTTTGGAGGTAACGCAACGAAAATCAACATAGGTGCCCGATTCAAAAATAAACTTTTTTATACCATTATAGGTGCCGGTACGCATTATTTAGATTTCAGTGATAAATTCTCTGCAACATTATTCTATCGGGGTGGTATTTGGCTACCTCTCTGCAAAGACCTGACAATTAGTGGTGACTTGGGATATCAACACATTGAGACATTCAAAAACAAAGATTACGGTATTCCGGCACGCCTCTACGGACTACAGGCCCGTTTAAATTTAGAATATCAGATCACAAAGAAGTTCGGCATATTTGCCTCCGGTGGTTATGGTGGTAGCCGCTACTACAATAAAGACATCACATATGACAAAGGGGTGATTGCAGAAGCAGGAATCGTATTGTTTTAAGGGAGAATGGAGAGGGGAGAAGTACTATGCAGCGTGATAGCGCAGCCTACTTCTCCCCTCTCCATTCTCCCTTCTCCCTTCTATTATTGCTTTTCCTTAATCAACCCCGTCCTATACGCCACCAGTAGTTTTTTCAGATCCTGAATCTGTGTAACCAATTCTTTCCCTTTATCCGTATCTTTTACCATCATACGCTGAGAATTGAATTCAATGACAAAAGTGGTCGATTTGATATCCTGCCCTTCTTCTATGGCTTTTTGCGTAGACTGAAAAGGTTCGTGCTGCACCAGCTGTAAACCATGAGAGTGATATACCAATGTATATCCAGCAATACCGGTCTCCGGCTGATAGGCTTTTGAAAAGCCTCCATCAATCACAAGTAACTTTCCTCCGGCTTTCATTGGTTGTTCACCTTTAATGGTTTTCACCGGCACGTGTCCGTTAATGATATGTGTATGCACGCCTGTCACACCAAATTCTTCAAGTATCTGGTTACATATCTTCTCATTATCACGCAAAGTATAGTAATACCCTTTCTTTTCCTTATGCAGCTTTTTGTCAGCTATAAAATAACGTTCAAAAGTAGCCATCTTATCTTTATCGAACGAAGGAGCATCAGGGCCACACCACATATACCAGATGTAATCCATTGCAAAGAGCTTATCACCATCCTCATCTTCATCAAAATAGGCCGTACGGATCAACTGATCAATCTTATCCATCAAATTCTTACCCCAGTATTCTTTCCCATGAATGGTTACGTGCTTGAAGCTGCCATCTTCATTAAGAGGAACAGAAGCATGATACAAAAGATTGGAATTACAAACCAGATACATTCCCCCATACGTAAACAGGCAACGCATATGTTTCTTCAACTTCTCACTATTCATAAACGAATAATGCAACTTATCTACCAGTTCTCTTTCTTCATCGGTCAGGCGATATGGATCTTTGGGGTCTATGGTTGGGAAATTAGTATCACGCATTTCATATTCCACACCTTCATAGACAAATACGCCTCGCTCGAAATCAATCTTCTCCAGCAGCTTCCGGTTCTCCATACCAAACTCCGGACGACGATTAATAATATCCGCTTCCAGCTTAAACTGTATAATTGTAATGGCCTTATGCATCTGCGTGATAAGACGCAATGTCTTCTCATTGTATGCCGAATCAGCAAAATTCATTTTCGGTGCAAAAATAGTACAGGGGTCATCGGCATAAGTATCCATAGCAAAAGTTGCCAGTGGCAAAAGATTAATGCCATATCCATCTTCAAGTGTACCCAGATTACCATAACGCATGGACATACGAATCACATTTGCCATACAGCTCGTATTACCAGATGCAGCTCCTATCCAGAGAATATCATGGTTGCCCCACTGGATATCAAAATTATGATAATTACATAACGTATCCATAATGATATGTGCGCCGGGGCCACGATCGTAAATATCACCGACAATATGCAATGAATCGATGGTCAAACGCTGAATCAGATTGCACATAGCTATAATAAAATCATCGGCACGTTTGGTAGATATAATAGTACTGATAATGACATTGATATAAGCATGTTTATTGGGTTCAATGCTCGATTCGTGCAATAACTCCTGAATGATATAAGAAAATTCTTTAGGTAAAGACTTACGCACTTTAGAACGGGTATACTTGGAAGATACATTCTGACATACCTTTACCAATTGGTTAAGAGTAATCAAATACCAGTCGTCAAGGTCCTTCTCACGAGCCTTGACCAATTGCAATTTCTCTTCAGGATAATAAATCAGTGTACTGATCTCTTTCTTTTCTGATTCACGCAGGGTATTACCAAAAATCTCATTTACTTTTCGCTTCACTGCACCCGATGCATTTTTCAATACATGTTGAAAAGCCTCATATTCACCATGAATATCTGTCAGGAAGTGTTCTGTACCTTTGGGTAGATTCAGAATGGCTTCGAGATTAATTATCTCCGTACTGGCATCGGCAATAGTGGGAAAACTACGTGACAATAACTGCAAATAACGCAGGTCGCTCACAATACTTTCAGGGGTTATATTACTTTGGGCAGTCATGATATTTACGATTTATTCCCTACGGTCATGACCATTATTAATCCATAACACATAGGTACGTTGACAATTTACAATTTTACGATTTAAATTACTTATTTGTTTATTTTAAAGCCTACATACAAACTTCACAGCGCAGCCAATTTTCAACTAAATAAGATTTTCAACTCAACAAGAACATGAGTAATATCTGAGCAATAATGACACGCAAAAACATGCACAACGGATATACCGTGGCATAAGCTACAGACGGATTATCACCCGGAATAGTATCATTCACATAATTCAATGCCATCGGATTTGCCATACTTCCGCATAACATACCAGAGACTGAGCCAAAATCGATTTTCATTATCTTGAAAGCAAACATACCAACAATTGCGGTAGGAATAATGGTTAATCCGGCACCCAGACCAATCCACAACGCCCCTTCAGGACGAAATACCGTATCGAAGAAATGTGCACCGGCATCAAGCCCCAGACAAGCCAGATACATGGAAAGCCCCAATGCACGAAGCATCAGATTGGCACTGCGGGTAGTATAAGTGATCATGTGCATACGCGGGCCGAACGTACCAATCAGAATACCAACAATGATAGGTCCACCTGCCAATCCTAGTCTCACAGGAGCACTAATACCGGGAATAGAAATAGGAATAGCCCCAAGAGCCAATCCTAATATGATACCAATAAACACAGCCACCAGATTAGGCTCTTTCAAACTTTTTACAGCATTTCCCAATACTTTTTCCACATTCTGAATGGCAGCTGCTTCACCCACTACTGTCAGGCGGTCGCCAAGTTGCAAAGTAAGTTCAGAGGTAGCAAGTAACTGTACACCCGAACGGTAAACACGGCTGATATTGATTCCATAATGATTTCTCAAACGAAGTGAACCGAGTTTCTTACCGTTCAGTTCGGGGCGGGTTACCACAATACGTTGCGAAATAAGCTGGCTGTCAATAGCATTCCAATCGATATCTTCCTTATTCCAGTCAGTGTTCTCCTGTTCACCAAACAGTACAGTCAGAGCCAATACATCTTTTTCAGAAGTTATAACCAACAGACGGTCACCCTCTTTCAGAATCTTCTCAGAGGTAGGGATACTCACATTACCATCTCTCCACAAACGAGATATGACGAATTTAGGATAACTCATATGAGCTATATCCTTGACACTTTTATTGAAAATAGCAGGATTATGTACCTGAAAAGCAGCAATGTAAGTTTTGTTAGTATCGTCTTTCTCTTTGATGACAAGATCCTCTTTACGCACTAATACCTTCCGGATAAGTAACACTGCAAGAATCACTCCTATTACCCCCAATGGATAAGCAACTGCACAACCCAAAGCAGGAGTACTACTCTCCAGTCCCATCTGTTTTAAGGTTTGTTGTGCTGCTCCCAAAGCAGGAGTATTAGTAGTGGCCCCACAAAGAATACCAACCATATTAGGTAAAGAGACACCCGTTGTATAACTGCATAACACTGTAAGCAGGGTACCCAAGAGCACTACGGCAAGGGCCAGCATATTCAAAGTGATACCACCTTTACGAAAAGAACTGAAAAAGCCGGGCCCCACCTGAAGACCCAATGCATAAACAAAGATGATAAGCCCGAAACTCTCGGCATAATTCAACATCTGCGAATCAACTGATAGTCCGAAATGTCCGGCAAAGATACCTGCAAAAAACACGAAAGTCACTCCAAGAGATATACCACAGATGTGTATTTTGCCTAATCCCAGCCCGATGGCAGATATAAGTGAGATAACAACTACGGCCTGCAAGGCTGAATGCTCGATGAAGAGACTATATAACCATTCCATAAATATAATTATTCAATGTGCCAATGTGCCAATTGACCGCACTGTAACATATCACATAGTAATTGGCATATTGATACATTGGCATATTGACACATTAATTTTTGCAAAGATAGAAACTATTTATGCGCGTACAAAACTTTTGTGTATCCATTTCATACTGTACCAACGACGAACAAAGATGATGCCCCGAATGTTTTCGTCCAGCAAAAAGGCCACCCACATACCACACAAACCCCAACCCCAATGAATTCCAAACAGATAGCCTCCGCCTACTGCCACAGTCCACATTACAACCAAACCGACATAAAAAGGATAATTCACATCGCCTGCTGCACGCAAAGCATTGGTAGCAAAAATATTGATAGGACGCCCTATTTCCAGTACGGTATCTATAACCAACACAATAACTCCCATACGAATAATCTCCGGATTGGTCGTTAGCCACCCCAAAATAGTACGTCCGGAAGCAGCAAGGATACAAGAGAGAATAAAAGTGATCATCACCGATTTTTTCATCACATACTTTCCCAGCAGAAAAGCAGCATGAGGTTTCTTTTCCCCTATCAGATGACCGATACAAATAGCTCCTCCCTGTGCCATTGATATACTGAAAAGATATACAAACATGATGATATTAACACAATAAGTTCGCGTTGCCAACGCTTCTACTCCCAGCATATTAATAAAAAATGTAATGACTACCTGCGAAGAGCTGTAAGATAACTGTTCACCCGCCGAAGGTAAACCAACTTTCATCAGATTTTTCAGTTCTATCCAGGGAAAAGGACGGAAGTAGACAAGCGGAAAACGATGAATATGTTTGCGGAAAAGAATTATGAACAGAATTACCATTGCTACTCCCCGGCTGAATGCCGTAGAGATAGCAGCTCCTTCCACACCTAATTCCGGAAAACCAAACTTACCGAAAATCAATGAATAGTTCCCTATGATGTTGACAATGTTGACAACCACTGTGACCAACATCGGATAAATAGCTTTATTAGCACTACGAAGCGATGCCGATAAGGTGAGAGATATAGCCTGAAAGAAAGCAAACGAGCCAACAATACGCATATACTCTGCACCATCTGCCATTAGTTCCGGACCAAGCCCCATCCAACCGAGTATGGTGGTATTCATTGAATAAAGAAAAAGACTGATTGTTCCTCCCACAACCAGATTCACTAACAGTGATACTCCAACAACCTGTACCACTTTTTTTTCGAGCTTTGCACCTAAGTATTGCGAACATAAAACGGACGTTCCCAGATTGATTACCTCAAATACCAGGAACGTCAGCATTATAATTTGATTGACTACCCCTACGGCAGCAACACTGTTATCGGAATGACGGCTTAACATGATAGTGTCTACTGCACCAAGCATCATGATAAGCAGCGTTTCTATAAAGATAGGAGCAGCCAGCTTAGCCAGCCTCTTCTTAATACTCTCCTGCTGAATTTTGTGTGTCACTTTTTACCTCGTCTGAATTTCGGGGTGCAAAGGTATTCAATTTTAACGAAACCGAGAGTTGATTTATATCAAATAAGTTAGAGCCTGCCTTTATAGACTACATAATTATCCCATCCATCCAGATATCCTTCAAGGCGATTCGCCCAAAGATTCACTTCATCGAGATAAGAAACATCATTCGGGCCATATACCATACGAAGAGATGACTGTACTGCATTTTCCCAATTCCAGTTGAAACGATATTCATCCTCCCGTATTCTTCCATCAGGATACTGTATACGAATGTAATCCACTCCTCTTCTATCCAGATAAAAATCAATCTCCTGCCGGCAGTAATAACCATCCCTATTATAGTAAGTTCTCACCCAAGTACGACTACACAGATCACGTGACTTATTATAATAGCTACCGCCAATATTGTCATCATCATAAAAACCATCTATTTCAATCTCACAAGCTGTTAGATTAACCATAGCAAAGGTCAGCAATACCAGTTTCAAATATTTAAAAGCTTTCGTTTTCATAATCTTTTTCCTTTCTTTTTATGTGTTTTTGCATAAAACAAAAGTAGGCAAACGTTTGATTGAAGCCAAAAGAAAAATCCTACATTCAATAAGGGAATAACCTAATCCTTAGAGGGAAATCTCACCTTTTTACTACCAAACGTTAACGCCGGCACCAAACTTCTTAATTCATGTTATAAGTCAAGCTATTAAGCCTCATAAGTTTGCTAATCTCCCAAAAGTATGTATCTTTGTACTGTGTTTTTCATAGTATTAGATTTAAGGTTAACAAAAAGATTGGCTGTCTGGGATAGATAGCCTTTTTTTATGCTCTTATTTTAATTGCTACCCTCTTCCCTCCTGTTCTGAACAAAATCTCCTTTTAAGTGTATATAGGAAAATCATTCATCCTAAAACACTTAATTATGAAAATTTATTTTGTAAAAGCTGCTGCATGGACAATACTTACATGTACTACTTTATTTTTCACCGCATGTTCCAAAGACTCAATCAATATCAATATTGGCGAAAATGGGACAGAAGAAGGCCAATCTGATAACGGAACAGGAACTCCGGATCAAAAAGCATTAATCACTTTTCATGCTTCTATAGAGAGTAGAAATATGACACGCTCTCTTTCACCGATGCGTAAAGGAATAACAAGTTCTATATACGCATTCAAATCACCAGTTACTTCACTCGAAACTCCTTCTGCCGAAGGTATCTATACCACTGCTACCGTAGGGGTACTAACCGGTGTAGAAGGATATAAAATGTATCTGCCCAATGGCGTTTATTATTTCTACGCCATTTCTAACAACTCTTCTACAGCTTCTGCTAAATTCGTCAACGAGCGTTCAGAACCTTTGAACAACGGAGTAGATTATTTGTGGGCAAGTAACAAATTACAGGACGTTACGAGTACACAAGTGAGCATGCCTATTCTTTTTCAACACTGTGCCACCCAGATAGTATTCAACATCTCTGCCGGTAGCGGAATAAAACTGGACAAACTGGTTTCAGCTTCCATCACTCCAGCAACCCCGGGTGCTACTATGGATATGATTACCGGAGAAATAACTCCGTCTACAACGTACAGTACCGAAACAGCTAATATGGGAATTAATGGTTTCACAGCTCAATATATCATGCTTCCACTAAAAACCAATACAGCGATGCCGCTGACCCTGCAAATACTGGCAGATGGTGAAAATACTCCACGTACCTATAACGTAAACGTTCTTTTACCCAACGGAGAGTTGGCAGGAGGAGATTCTTACGTATTCAGTGCAGTGATTGATGGAAATTCTGTTTCATTTCCTAATGTTGAAGTATTAGGCTGGACCGAAGTAGACGAAACTGGTAAACCTCTTTATCCATCACAAAAACCGGACTAAAAAAGTTTTCACGTTTAACATTTGAAACATAGCCAATTAACGATATGCGGAAGAAAAAGTAGAAAAAAATCTTGCAGAAAGGTTTGCATAGTTCAAAACTTCCTCCTATCTTTGCACCGCATTTGAGAGAGAATGCGGGTTCAAGGAAGTTTGGGTGAGTGGCTGAAACCACCAGTTTGCTAAACTG